>Ga0224526_1000005_pt1 | contig 150884 bp, 119 predicted proteins | sample CBST25metaG_FD_179878 | JGI IMG/M metagenome (GOLD analysis project Ga0224526, IMG submission 179878) | Peat soil microbial communities from Stordalen Mire, Sweden - C.B.S.T-25 | ecosystem: Environmental > Terrestrial > Soil > Wetlands > Peat | place: Sweden: Norrbotten County, Stordalen Mire...
GCCAATACGACGCCGTGGTCATCGTCACAGACCACTCCGACTACGACTACAAAGGCATCGTCGAGCAGTCGCAGTTGGTGGTGGACACACGCAACGCAACCAAGGGGATCAACTCGCCAAAGATTGTACGCTGCTGATGTTTGGATCTCTGACCGCTTTTGATTGCACCTTCCGACCAAGAGGTTCAATCAAAACGCGGTCGGATTCCGGCACACGCCGAGGAATGGTTTTACCGCCGGGGTTTCTTCAGGCGACGGACACCGAAGGCGTCAAGCCGGGCATCGGTGCTGAGTAGAGAAAGATTGTGCTGGATGGCGTGCGCCGCGATCATGCGATCAAACGGATCGGCATGGGCGTCCTCGAAGCGCGCGGCGCGCATCATCACCTCCGGCTCCAGAGGGAGAACCGTATATCCAAGGCGGCTCTCAATATTGACGATCAGGTCGCTTTCAAACTCGACCGCCCCCGGCAACTTGCCGTTCCGCACTTTCAAGCTGATCTCGTAGATGGACGCCGCGGAGACCAGAATCTCGTTGTTGCAGTCGACGATCAGCTTCCTGGCCCAAGGCTCCATGCGATCCGGGTCAATTGCAGCCCAAAGAACGTAGTGCGTATCAATGAGGAATTTCACTCGCACTCACCGCGCCACGCCTTGAGTTCGTCTTCAGGGAGTTCGTCGAAGTCGGCCGGTATTTCGAAACCAGGCTTATAAAACATACCGAGCGGCCTTTCTTTCGCCGGCTTCACCGCAACGATCATGGCCACCGGCGTCTTTTTCCGCCCTTTGGTCAAAACGATTTTTTCGCCCCGCTGCGCCCGCTTGACCAGATCGGAAAGCTGGGTCTTGGCTTCAAACATCGTGGCTTCGGTCATGACGCCTCCCATCATGCTAGGTATATGTTAGCTAACATGAGACGCATTGGCAACGCACAGTTATTTTGATGGGTGGCTACGCTTCCGACGCGGCAGCGAGTTTTCGCTTGGCCTGCGCCCACAAAGCCTCAAGCTCGTCGGGGGATAGCTCTTCGAGCGGCCGCGCGCTAGCCCGCTCCATCTCGCGGAAGCGCTGCCGGAAACGCCGGTTGCAGCCGCGCAAAGCCATCTCAGCGTCAACGTGCAGGTGGCGGCCCAGATTGACCACGGTGAACAGCAGGTCGCCCAGCTCGGCCTCGACCGCTGGCTGGCGCGCGGGATCGCCGGTTGCGGCCTCGGCTTCCAGCTCCCCGGTCTCCTCGGCAAGTTTGGGCAACAGGCCGCGCCAGTCCGGCCAATCGAAGCCGGATTTGCGCGCCTTGGCGCCCAGCTTGGCGGCCTCGGCCAAGGCTGGCATCGCGCGCTGCACGCTGTCGAGACGCGAGGAAGGCGCGGCGCTCTCAGGAGCTTTGGCGAGCCGTTCCGCAGCCTTGATCTCGTCCCAGTTGCGCAACACCGCCGCCGAAGAACCCTCCACATCGGCATCGACATCGGCGCGGTTGCCGGCCCTGCGCGAAGCCTCCTCGCCAAAGACGTGGGGATGGCGGCGGACCAGCTTGCGATTCAAGCCCTCCAGCACGTCGGCGATGGTGAACTGATTCTCGTTGGCCGCCATTTCGGCATAAAACAGTACCTGGAGCATCAGATCGCCCAACTCCTCGGCCAGATGCGGAAAGTCGCGCTGCTCGATGGCGTCAAAGACCTCGTAGGTCTCTTCGAGGGTGTATTTGCGGATGGAATCGAAGGACTGTTCGCGGTCCCACGGGCAGCCATCGGGAGCGCGCAGTCGCGCCATGATCTTGACCGATTGCGCAAACAATTTTGCCGCCTGCTCTGGATCGGAGGCAGTTTGTGGCGTGGAAGACTGCGATTTGGAAGGTTCTATAGGTGTTTTCATAACCTTTCAGTCTACCTTGCGACGTATACTCAACCTCGATGGTTCAGATCTTGGGAACGATCTTTGCGGGACTGCTGGGGCTGGCCTTTGGCAGCTTCATGAACGTGTGTCTGAGCCGCTGGCCGGAGGGCGAGAGCATCGTGCTGCCGCGCTCGCACTGCTGCCACTGCGGCCGGACGCTAACGTGGTGGGAAAATGTGCCGCTGGTGAGCTGGCTCGTGCTGCGCGGACGCTGCCGCACCTGCCGCGCGTGGATCGGCTGGCGGACTCCGCTGGTGGAACTGGCGGTGGGCGTGCTTTGGGCCACGGCCGCGTGGCAAGCACTCGATCCATCTCTATCTCTGGATTCCCCGCCTGTTTTGTTCTACATGGTCGTGACGCTCATGGTTGGTCATGCCATTTTCTACTGGCTGTTGGTCGCCTTGGCCTTGCTTGATGCGGAGAATCTTTGGCTCCCCAATTGGCTGACGCTGCCGGGAGCCGCACTAGGATTGGCTTTCCACGCACTTATCGTCGCTTTCAAGGGACTCTCTGTACCGGACGATATCGTTGAGACCCTCGGTTCGGCGGGAAGTGCAGTGTTCGAGTCACTTCTGCAAATCCTCGTAGCCGCGGGGCTGATCCTGCTGATCCGCTGGGTTTACTGGCTGGTTCGCCGCCGCGAAGGGATTGGACTGGGCGACGCCAAGCTGATGGCATTACTGGCCGCGTGGCTCGGCCTGCCGGGTGCGTTGCTCGCCTTTGGGTTGGGCGTGACGCTGGGAGCGGTGGTCGCCGTAGTTCTGCTTGCGGTTCCATCCACCAAACTCGACCTGCGCGGATGGGCTACGCAGAAGCTGCCGCTGGGGACGTTTCTCTGCATTGGCGGCGTGGTCAGCAGCTTGTGGGGTCAGCCAATGATTGCCGCTTATTTGCGCTGGGCTGGGTTCTGAGCGGGGCGATTGATCTCGATCCCATCCGAAAAACTATAGATAAAAAGGTCCCGCCCGAAAAACTATAAATAAAAAGCTAAAGAGCTATAGCTGTAGATATCCCACCTTAACCAATTCGCAAAAACGCGAATTTGCGAAGGTGGGGCACCCAGATCCTGGTTTCCCCCCTGATTTTGGTTTGTTGAAGAGGCGTTACTTCGGCGGTTCGGGCGCGGCCGGCGGGCTGGGCTGGGCGTTCTGCGCGTGGACCAGCGCGGGGTCTTTCAGTTCCTTGCGCGCCTGACGGCCGTGCGGGCCGTCAGGATCGTAGTCCAGCAGCTTCAAATAATGCTCGCGCGCATGGACAAAGTCGCCCAGGTGATGTTCGGCCTCGGCCAAGCCCCAATATACCTCGGGATTCTCCGGGTCCAGCACCAGAGCTGACTCGAAGCGCGAAAGAGCCGCCTTCCAGTTTTTGGTCTGGAGATAATAGCTGCCCACTTCAATGTCTTTGGAGGAGGCCTCCTGGTGGGTAGGCTCCTTGACGACCAGCTTTCTCTTCTTGCTGGGCTGATCGCCCTCCGGCTTGGGCAGCAGACTTTCCAGGCCCGCGAGACTGGAGCTGGAATCCGCCGCGCCATTGGCGGAAGGCGCTGGGTCGTCGGGACTGCGCACCGGGTCCAGATCCTCGTCCGGCAGCGGAAGGGGCGCACTGTCCGCGCCGTTATAGGTTCCATCAGGCAACTCCGGCGCGGCCTTCGAGGGCATGACCGGAACCGTGCTCGTATCCTCTGGAAATGGGTTGGCGCTGGATGGGGAGGAAGTCGGCTGCTGGCTTTGGCCGGATGGCTTGTTCTGCCCGTCACCCGCAGCCGGAGCCTGGGCAAACCACTGCGGCGACGCCATCAGGCAGCCCACTACGACAAGCGCAAACGAAAAAAAACGTCTCATCTCTTCCATTCTCTCAAAGTTCCATGCACGCGACGGCCGGTGCGGTTCACACATCAGAGGCATACAGCCAGCCGGATGAACGGGATCTGCCTGAAGATACAAAGAGCGAAGCGCATGGACGCTTCGCTCTTTCTGGTCAAGCTGACTCAAGTTTTAATACAGCCGGAAATTCACTTCAATGTTGATTGGCACCGCAACCGGCGTTCTGCCATCCTTCATGGCTGGTTTGAACTTGTACTTGCGAACCGCTTCCAGGGCCTTCTCATCCAACCCCATGCCGAGCGCGCGTACTACGCGCGGGTTCTGCGGATTGCCTTGCGCATCCACGATGAGCGAGACGATGCAGACCCCCTGATACTTGGCCCGGCGCGCCTCGTCAGAGAACTCCGCCTCGGGCGTGAACAAGGGAACCGGCTGAGAGACATTGCCGCCCACATGGTACAGCCCGCCGCCAGCATTGCCGCCGCGGCCAGGGCCATAGCCATTTCCACTGCCTGAACCGATGCCGCCGCCATAGCCTGTTCCGATGCCACCGCCGCCGCCCTGACCGTTCGAGGCCAGTTTGACATTGACGGAGTTCTTGACGCCGATATTCGGCAGATTATTGTCCGGCAGCATCATGTTTTTCTGCACATTGATGGCTTCTTCCAGCGCCAGCTTGGGATGATCCAAAGCCTGCACCTGAGGAGGCAAGGGCGGATTTTTCTCGAACTTGGGCAGCTTGCCCTTGGAGGGATCGATGAGGCTGTGGTCTCCGCCGCCACCACCGCCGCCAGCCCGGTTGGCAGCCTTGGGAGCGTTGTATTCTCCCACATCAAGGGTGGTCGCTATCAGATTCGGGTTGGCCTTGTTGTTGATATAGGTTTTTACTCCGATGAAGAGCAAAAACGCCACAATCGACACATTGACCGTGGTCGCGATGCCAAAGGCCCATGGATTGGCCTTGACCGCCATGCGGTCCGGAACCGGCACCGGCGTCGAGGTCAGCTTCAGCGGCGGCAGCTTGGGCGGAAAAAAAACATCACGGACGCTTTCGTAGAGATTGGCCCAGATTGGCTTTTCCTCAACGGGTACGCCAAAAGTGAGGTCAAGTTCCGCGCCGCCTTCGATGACTGCGGCAGCTTGGGATTCCGTATCTGACTGGATCAGCAAGTCGTTTGGCATATGTGCTGCTGTTTCTCTGGCCTCTGGAGCCCTGTTTTGCCGTTCAGACGAGAGGTCTTCCGTCTCCAGGTTCTCATTCACATTATGCTTGACTCGGCCAGCAAATGTCTCGCCGGACAAGGCATCGCAATCCGAACTTTCATATTCCGGCATCGTCGGGCTTTCCATAAATAATAGACGAAATACGGACGCAGGAGTTATCTAGATCAGAAATCAGGTCATAGAAAAATTCAAACTTCTCTCTTTGCATTTAAGAGCGTGGCCGTTCCCTTCATTTCTCTTCCCTGCCGTTTACACTAAGAAATGGACCAAATCGGAAAAATCCAGGGAGTATCGATGTCCTCAGCACCAGAATTAAAGGCGACGCTTACCTTGCCGCATACAGCCTTCCCGATGAAGGCAAATCTGCCGCAGAATGAACCGCTTCGGCTGGCCCGCTGGGCCGCACTCGGGCTCTACGATGAGCTGCGCAAGGCTGGCCACGGCCGCCCCGCCTATCTGTTGCACGACGGCCCGCCCTATGCCAACGGCCCCATTCATTTGGGCCATGCGCTGAACAAGGGGCTGAAGGATTTTGTGGTCAAGTCAAAGACCATGGCCGGCTTCGACGCGCCCTACATCCCCGGCTTCGACTGCCACGGTTTGCCCATCGAGATCAAAGTCGACGAGCAGTTGGGCCGCAAAAAGCGTGAAATGCCCGTGCCGGACGTGCTGAATGCCTGCCGGAAATACGCGCAGAAGTACGTCGATTTGCAGACCTCGCAGTTCGAGCGCATCGGCTGCTTTGGCCGCTGGAACAAGCCCTACAAGACCATGTCCCGCGACTACGAGGCCCACACGCTGGAAGCTTTCTACGGCTTCCTGGAAAAAGGCTTCGTTTATCGCGGCCTCAGGCCGGTTTACTGGTGCATCCACGACCGCACGGCTCTTGCCGAGGCCGAAATCGAATACGCGATGCACACCAGCCCCTCGATCTACGTGCGCTACCGGCTGACTTCCGACCCGGCCAAGATCGACCCGGCGCTGGCGGGCAAGCAGGTTTCGACGATCATCTGGACGACTACTCCCTGGACGCTGCCCGCGTCGATGGCCGTGGCCTTCCATCCCGATTTCGAGTATGTGGCGCTGGCTGCCGGTGACGAAGTTTACATCGTCGCGGCGGAACTGGCCGCCAATGCTGTTGCCGACTGCAACCTGGGCACGACCACGGAAGTGGCTCGCTTCAAAGGCAGCCAACTGGAGCGCGTCACCTTCCAGCATCCGTTTCTTGAGCGCAGCATCCTGGGCGTGCTGGCAACTTACGTCACCGCCGACACGGGCACCGGCGCAGTTCACACCGCGCCCTCGCACGGCGCAGACGATTTCTACACCGGCCAGCGCTACGGCATCGACCTCACCTGCCGCGTCGATGCTGGCGGCCATGTCCACGTGGACCCCAGCACATGGAAAGAGAGCACGCCGCCGCCCTTTGAAGGCTTGAACGTCTGGGCGGCCAATCCGGTCGTGCTGGAGATGCTCAAAGAGCGCGGGGCGCTGCTGGGCTCAAAAGACCTGGAGCACTCCTATCCGCACTGCTGGCGCTGCCACAAGCCGGTTATCTATCGCGCCACTGAGCAGTGGTTCATCGGCCTGGATAGGCCCGTAAATCCCGACGAAAACGAAGGGAAAACGCTGCGGCAACAGGCCATCGAAGAGATCGACAAGGTGGTTTGGGATCCGGCCTGGGGCAAGGAGCGCATCACCAACATGGTGGCAACGCGCCCGGACTGGTGCATCAGCCGCCAGCGCATCTGGGGCGTGCCCATCGCCGTTTTTCTGTGCGAAGAGTGCAACCAGCCGATCATCGACCCGGCGCTGAACCGCACGATCATCGACCTGCTGGAGCGCGAAGGCATCGAGGCCTGGCACACAACGCCGCTTGAGAAACTGCTCCCGGCTGGAGCAAAGTGCGCTCATTGCGGCGGCACGGAGTTCCGCAAGGAAACCGACATTTTGGACGTCTGGTTCGACTCCGGCACGAGCTGGCTGGCCGTGGCCGAGAGCGATCCCGACCTGAAGGACGCCTATGCAGGCTTCCAAAAGCAGGACGGAACAGAAGTGCTGTACCTTGAAGGCGGCGACCAGCATCGCGGCTGGTTCCACTCTTCCCTGCTGACCAGCGTTGCTCTGCGCGGACACGCACCCTACTCGCACGTTGCCACGGCTGGCTGGACGCTGGACGAGCAGGGACGCGCCATGTCGAAATCCCTCGGCAACGGCGTGGACCCGATCGATATTGCAAAGCGCATGGGCGGCGAGATCGTGCGCCTGTGGGTCGCCTCGGTGGACTTCCGCGAAGACACGGCTGCCAGCGAAAACCTGATGCAGCGCTGCGCGGAAATCTATCGCAAACTGCGCAACACCTTCCGCTTCCTGCTCGGCAATCTGAGCGGCTTTGAGCCCGAGCGCGACCGCATTGCCGAGGCCGACCTGCTGCCGCTGGACCGCTACATGCTGGCCCGCACGCGCGAACTGACCGAACAAGTGCTCGGCTGGTATGCGGCCTTCGAGTTCCATCGCATCTACCATGCGGTGACCGAGTTTGCCGTGGCCGACCTGAGCTCGTTCTATCTGGACGTGCTCAAGGACCGGATGTACACCTTTGCGCCCACGAGCCACGAACGCCGCTCGGCGCAGACCGTGCTGTGGCAGATCACCGAAACGCTGGTGCGGCTGGTCGCGCCCATTCTCAGCTTCACCGCCGACGAGGTTTGGGAGTATTTGCCCAAGGTTGAAGGCCGCGAGGCGAGCGTTCATCTCGCGCAATTTCCCAAGCCGGAGGAAGTTTTCTCCGAAGACCCTGCGCCGCTGCTGGCGGAGTGGAAACAAATCTTCGCGGTACGCGATGAAACTCTGCGCGTGCTGGAAGATGCCCGCAAGGCCAAACAAATTGGCAAGGCTCTGGAAGCCGAGTTGGAAATTTCCGCAGCCGGTGAGCAGTTGGCGCTTCTTCAGCGCCACGCCGGCGGCCTGAAAGAAATCGTCAACGTATCGCGGGTGACGGTGATCGAGGGTTCGGAGCTGAAGGTCAACGCTCTTCCCGCTAGCGGCCACAAGTGCGCGCGCTGCTGGAACTTCATGCCCGAAGTTGGGAACTATGGCATCTGGGAAAACGTATGTACTCGTTGCCAGGATGCGCTGAAGGAAATGAAGATCGCCCCGCCCACGGAGGCTGCCCAGTGAAAATAACCGCACCCCGCCGCCTGCATTGGCTGCTGCTGATCTCCGCTGTCATCGTTTTTCTGGACCGCTTCACGAAGGCGTGGGTGGCACTGCGGATTCCCTTGGGCGGCGCCATTCCGGTGGTGCCGCACTTTCTGCGCATCAGCCATTGGACCAATGACGGCGCGGCTTTTTCGCTCTTCGCCGACTCCGCCTCGCCGCACACGGTTCGCTGGGCGCTGATTAGCTTTTCCCTGCTGGCTGCGCTGGCTGTTCTGATACTGATGGTGCGCCTCGGCGACCGCATCACCACGACCACTGTCGCGCTGGCGCTGGTCTTTGCCGGGGCTCTCGGCAATGTTCACGACCGCATCGCTTACGGCTCGGTGGTGGACTTCATCGAGGTCCATATCTTCAGCTATCACTGGCCGGACTTCAACGTGGCCGACTCCGCCATCGTCATCGGCGCTTGCCTTCTGCTGCTCGATTCCCTGCTGCCAAAGAAAACTCCGGCGCAATGACCGGCCAATTTCACGAGGATTGCATGAATTTTTTTTGTTTCGCTTCACATTTCCGCGCTGCGTTTGCGGCGTCAGCCATTTTTTTTGGTTTTCTTCTTGCTTCCGCTTGCCCAGTAAATGCCCAGCGTCTGCCTCAGACGGTTCGCCCGGAAAGCTACACGCTCACGCTGACGCCCGATCTGAAGGCCGCGACATTCTCCGGCGTCGAAACGATTGCCGTATCTCTGGCCGAGCCAACGAACGCCATCACGCTGAACGCGGTCGAGATCGCCTTTCAAAACGTGACCGTGACCGTTGACGGCAAGCAACAGAACGCCGCCATTGCCCTCGACAAGGACAAGCAGCAGGCCACCTTTACCTTCCCGGAGAAGCTTCCCGCGGGGAAGGCCACGCTGGACATCCGCTACACCGGCATTCTGAACAACGAGCTGCGCGGCTTCTATCTCTCCAAGACAGCACGCCGCAACTACGCCGTGACGCAGTTCGAATCGACCTCGGCACGCCAGGCCTTTCCGTCCTTCGACGAGCCGGCCTTCAAGGCAACGTACGATGTTTCGCTGGTCGTCGACAGCGGCGACACGGCCATCTCCAACGGGGCCATTATCAGTGACAAGCCCGGCCCGGCTGCGGGGAAACACACGCTCCACTTCGACACCACGCCGAAGATGTCCACCTACCTGGTCGCCTTTCTGGTCGGCGACTTCCAGTGCACCTCGGGCGAATCCGACGGCGTGGCCATCCGTTCCTGCGCCACGCCCGACAAGGTAGCACTCACGCCGTACAGCGTCGATGTCGCCAAGTTCGTGCTCCACTACTACAACAACTATTTTGGAATTCCCTACCCGCTAAAGAAGCTCGACCTGATCGCGCTGCCAGACTTTGAGGCGGGAGCGATGGAAAACTTTGGCGCCATTACCTATCGCGAGACCGACCTGCTCCTCGACCCGAAAACGGCCTCGGTTGGCGCAAAGAAGGAAGTTGCCTTGACCGTTGCCCACGAGATGGCCCACCAGTGGTTTGGCGACCTGGTCACCATGCAGTGGTGGGATAACATCTGGCTCAACGAAGGCTTTGCCACCTGGATGGAAACCAAGGCGCTGGCACATATGCATCCGGAGTGGAATATCGACGAGTCCGTCGCCGGAGACTTGGACCAGACGCTGGGCCTGGACGCGCAACCGACCACACGCGCCATCCGCGCCAAGGCCGACACCCCCAGCGAAATTAATCAGATGTTCGACGGCATCTCCTACGGCAAGGCTGGAGCCGTGCTGGGCAGCGTGGAAAACTATCTTGGCGAGGAGACTTTTCGCCAGGGCGTGCACAACTATCTGGCCGCTCATCTCTATGGCAACGCCACCGCAGAAGATTTTTGGGGCGCGCAAACCGCCACCAGCCACAAGCCGGTGGACAAGATCATGGAGAGCCTGGTCGCCCAGCCCGGCGAGCCCATTGTCACATTTTCCGAGCCTGCAGCCGGACAAGTCGCCGTCACGCAAAAGCGCTTTTTTCTGAGCCCCAGCATCCAGCCCGACCCCAAGCAAAAGTGGACGTTCCCGGTCTGCTTCAAGACGGCCACCGGCCAGGATTGCCAACTGCTTACGCCCGGCGACTCTGCTTTGAAGACGCCTGCCAGTGATTTGTTCTTCGCCAATGCCAACGGCAAGGGCTACTATCGCAGCACGTATCCTGCCAGCGTTTACAAGGCGCTGGTGGCGCAGGTGGAAACAGCCTTGACGCCCGTCGAGCGCATCAGCCTGATTGGCGACGAGTGGGCGCAGGTACGCGCCAACAAAGCGCCCATTGGCGCTTATCTTGACTTGGTAACTGCCGTTAAATCCGACCCAGGCGCGGAAGTCTCCTACGCCGCCATCGGAAGCGTGAACGCGACGGCCTCACGCATTGCGGCCACGGCTGAGGAGCGCGCGGCGCTCGCGGCCTGGGTTCGCTCGACCTTTGCTCCCGAGTACGCCAAACTCGGCGCACCCGCGGAATCCGATTCCACCAACACGCGCGAACTGCGCGCCCAACTCTTCGGACTGCTCGGCCTCGTGGGCAAAGACCCCGCCGTTCTGGCTCAGGCGCGGGAGATCGCGGCAAAGTACATGGCCGATCAAGGCTCAGTCGATGCCACTCTCGGCCAAACGGCTCTTGCCATCACCGCACGCTACGGAGATGCCAAGCTCTTTGACCAGATTCAGAAGATCTATGAAACCTCAACCAATCCTGAACTCCAGATCGGTGCGTTGCGTCTGCTGGCTCAGTTTCAGGATCCCGCGCTGATTCAGCGATCCCTCGACTACGCGGTTTCCGACAAGGTCCGCAATCAGGACGCTGCCATCCAATTTGCCATTGCACTGGGCAATGACGAAAGCCGCGATCAGGCATGGAAGTACATCCAGAACAACTGGGAGAAGGTAAAGGCGCAATTCACCACCGAGATGGGCGCCATGCTGGTTAGCTCGACGGGCGGTTTCTGCTCGGCTGAGGCCCGCGCCAGCGTGGAGAGCTTCTTCTCCACGCACAAGGTTGACGCTTCCGATAAAGCTCTCAAGCACGCCATCGAGCACATTGATGGCTGCATTGAACTGCACGCGTATCAGGAGCCGAAATTGAAGCAGTGGCTGTCAACTCAGCCCAAATCGTAAACGATTCTGAATCTCTGAATCGCACCCACCTTCGCCGCAAATTCATCTCGGCGAAGGTGGAATACGCTGAAAACGCTCTACCATAAGATTCATGCCGAAAACTCCTTCTGGTCAGACCCTGCTGATCGACGCCGACGATACGCTGTGGGAGAACAACATCTACTTTGAGCACGCGATTGCCGCCTTCATCAGCTATCTCAACCACCACAAATACTCACCCGCCGAGGTGCGCAAGGCCCTGAATGCCGTCGAGCGCGAGACGATCCAAACCCACGGATACGGCCTCCCGAGCTTTACCCGCTCGCTGGTGGTTTGCTTTGAGCGGCTCAGCTCCGCGCCCATGACGGATGAAAAACGCCAGCGCGTCCTGGGCTTCGCCCGCTCCATCGCCGAGCAGGAGATCGAATTGCTGCCCGACGTGGCCGAGACTCTGGCCGAACTGGCCACACGCCACCGGCTGATCCTCATGACCAAAGGCAACCACGCCGAGCAGGCCGACAAACTGGGCCGCTCCGGCCTTTCGCCCTGCTTTTCGGCTGTCGAGATTGTGGCCGAAAAAGACCCGGCAACGTATCGCGAAGTTCTCCATCGCCACAAACTCGCCCCGCAAACCAGTTGGATGATTGGCAACAGCCCCAAAAGCGACATCAACCCCGCACTCGCCGCAGGCCTGAACGCCGTCTTCCTCTTCCACAAAGACACATGGGTGCTGGAACACGCCACACTCGACCCCGCGCCACAGGGCCAGCAACTGATTGATCTTGATTCGTTTGCGAAGCTTACGACTATTTTTTAATTCTAGAAACTGACGCGGTCAGGCAACGAAATTGATCTGGCCGCCTTCGGCTGTCGGCACCGTGGGCTTCACCTCGGTCTCCTCGCCGTCTTCTTCCTCGTCCAGATCGTCGTCCAAGTCCTCTTCTTCATATTTGTCGTCATCGCCGCCCTCAGAGCCTGTCTCTGATTTTTCGTTACTGGGCGTGTAGGTTTCGTCGCTGACTCTGGACAACTGTTCAATATCGTCCACGTCCGTCAACCCAAGATCCGTTACTCGGGACTTGATCGTCGATATGAGACCAACGCTGGTTACCGGACCAATTTCCATTTTCGTCTGCCCGATTGCTGGGCGCCTCTTGAAGGGTGTTATCGGCATTCTGTCGCCGAACTTCAGCTTTTGCAGGGAGATTGTCCAAATTCAGGACAATGAAACACTAGCAAAAATCCAGTCGTGCCGAAAGAGAATCAAAAAGATGTTGGGCTTTACAGGCTACGGAAACGGCCTGAATTTGATTCGAACTCCCGAAAGACATCCATCAGGGGCTAAACAGGCTGCGGAAAAAGGCTTAAATTCGGTCCAAGCTCCAGAAGAACATCCCCAGGGCCTAAAGGCCCGTTGATTTTGCGGCAATTACGGCACGACTAAAGTCGTGCCCTGACACAAAACCTACCCACATTGGAGTTTTTCCGCAGCCTGTAAAGCCCGCGTCGATTTCAAGCGACTTACGGCAGGACTGATGTCGTGCCCTGACAGATTCAATCGCCCGAAGGCGATTTTGCTAAGTGCCCCCCCCCCATTACTGCAAAGAATAGATCGTTTTGAGTTCCCTTTGCACCAAATTTTTCGGCAACGGGGCATACGAGAGCCGCTCGGCCTCGCCTTCACCGGACTTGACAATCCAACTGAGCATGTCGCGGAGCACTCTGCCCTTGGCCGGGTCAGCGGATTTGAGCGGCACCAGTATCCACGTGAAACTGGAGATGGGATAGGCGTCCCTGCCGGGCGCGTTGGTGATGGAGACGCGATAGTCGGCGGGAATCTGCTTGACGCTGGCCGCGGCCGCGGTAACGCTGGGTATCGAGGCTTTGACGAAGTTGCCCGAGCCATTCTGCACCGCGCCATAATTGATTCTGTTCTGCAATGCGTAGATCAGTTCAACGTAGCCGAGCGCACCGGGAAGCTGGCGAACCAGAGCGGCCACGTTCTCATTGCCCTTGCCGCCTACGCCCGCAGGCCAACTGGGCGAGGTTCCCTTGCCGGGGCCACTGGCCCATTCCCTGCTGATCTTGCTGAGGTAATCGGTAAAGATATAGGTTGTGCCGCTGCCGTCGGAACGATGGACAACGACGATTTTCTGGTTGGGCAGCTTGACGCCCGGATTGTCCCTGGCAATGCGAGGATCGTTCCAGTAAGTGATCTTGCTGAGGAAGATGCCTGCCAGCACATCAGGACTGAAGCGGAGGTTGCTGACGCCCGGCACGTTGAAGATGGGCACAACAGCGCCCAACACCGTGGGAATATGAATGAGTTTGGCCTTGGACGGAGCCAATTGCTCATCGGTTGCCGGTGCGTCGGTGGCGCCAAAGTCGACCAGTCCCGCCGTCACCTGGCGGATGCCGCCGCCTGAGCCGATGGACTGATAGTTGACCTGAACCCCTGGATGCGCCGCGCTGTATTCGCTAAACCATCTGGAATAAATCGGATAGGGAAAGGTGGCGCCTGCTCCTGTCAATTTCTGAGCCTGGGCAGAACTCAAGGCAAAAACCAGCGAACAAACGACGACCAATGCTTTCTTCACGAAAATCTCCTCGCAAAATCCCTGCATTTTATGATTGTCTACTCACAATGTTACGGACGTTTGAATTTTGTGATTTGCCCGCCCCAGCCAAACCCAGTTTCGCACGGCGTTGTATAGTAACCCACATGAAGCGCCTTGTCTTCGCCCTTGTTTTGCTCTTCCCTGTTGCCCTTGCCGCCCAATCGTTTTCCGTCAGTTTTCCCAGCAAAGTGAGCGCACAGCCCTTGGATGGGCGCCTTCTTCTGGTGCTTTCGACGGACCCCAGCGACGAGCCGCGCAACCAGATCAATGACACGCCGCGCTCGCAAATCGTCTTCGGCCTCACTGTGGATGGATGGCAGCCCAGCCAGCCCGCGATAGTGGACTCGACGGCGTGGGGCTATCCGATTCGCAGCTTGAAAGACGTACCGCCCGGAGAGTACACCGTCCAGGCTGTGCTGAACAAGTACGAAACCTTCCACCGCGCCGATGGAAAGACGGTCAAGCTGCATATGGATCAAGGCGAGGGGCAGCTCTGGAACATCTCGCCGGGCAACCTGATCTCGAAACCGGAGAAGATCACGGTGACACGCGGGGGCGGACCAATCGCGATTTCGCTCACCGACGTGATTCCGCCCATTTCCACACCAGCCGACACGAAATACATTCGCCACATCCGCATACAAAGCGAGGCGCTAACCAAATTCTGGGGCCGGCCCATGTTTTTGAGCGCCATCCTGATGGTTCCGGAGGGCTTCGACGAGCATCCCGGCGCGCACTTCCCGCTGATGATCTTTCACGATCATTTTGTGGACGGCTTCTGGGACTTCCGCACCACGCCGCCCGACCCGGATCTGAAACCGGATTACAGCGAACGCTTCCATCTGGCCGGCTACAACCGCATCCAGCAGGAGGAAGGCTACAAGTTCTATCAGCAGTGGATCGCGCCCGGCTTTCCGCGCTTTCTGATCGTCAAGATCCAGCACGCCAATCCCTACTATGACGACTCGTACGCAGTGAACTCGGCCAACGTTGGCCCCTACGGCGACGCCATCGAAAACGAACTGATTCCGGCCATTGAAAAGCAGTTCCGCGGCATCGGCCAAGGTTGGGCGCGCTTTACCTATGGCGGCTCGACGGGCGGTTGGGAAGCGCTGGCCGTGCAGATCCTTTATCCGGAGCACTACAACGGCGCCTTTGCGGCCTGCCCGGACCCGGTCGACTTTCATGCCTACATGAATATCGATCTTTATCACGACAAAAACGCGTTTTACTTGGAAGGCGCGCACAAACGCGTGCCGCAGCCAGCGATGCGCGATTACCTGGGGCACACGCTGATCACCACCGAGGACAATAACGCCTACGAGCTTGCGCTGGGCGACCATGGCCGCTCGGGCGAGCAGTTCGACATCTGGCAGGCGGTCTACGGGCCGGTGGGCGCGGACGGCTATCCGCAGCCGATCTTCGACAAGGTGACCGGCGAAATCGACCACAGCGTGGCTGAATACTGGCGCGAGCACTACGATCTGGAAGCGATTTTGGAGCGGAACTGGGCCAAGCTGGGGCCGCAGTTGGAAGGCAAGATCCACATCTATGTCGGCTCCGACGATACATACTTCCTGAACGATGCCGTCTACCGCATGGAGGACTTTCTCAAGTCGGCGAAGAATCCTGCCTACGGCGGCGAAGTGACCTATGGCCCACGCGCCGAGCATTGCTGGAACGGCGATCCGACGCAGCCAAACGCCTACTCGCGGCTGCACTACAACACTCTGTATCTGCCCAAGATTCTTGACCGCATCCAGAAGACCGCGCCGCAGGGAGCTGACCTGACCAGTTGGCGCTACTGATCGGGCTGGGCGCTATCGGAATAACAGACACTCGCAATCTCCATCCTTGCCAGAAAATCTCGACAAGGATGTGGCAACCCACATGATTACGAAGTCTCCGGCGTGAGACGCTTGACGTAGATCAGCGCAGCCCGGCCCAAGGGGTAGTAATTTTCCTGCCTGCCCTCACAGAAATAGTCTTGCGCAGCGTAAAGCCGGATCGCCGCCGCATTTCCGGCCTCCACATGCAACCAGACCAAGGCGGCACCCGCGAGGCGCGCAGAGCCTTCGACGCGGACTAGAATCTCGCCGCCAACGCCCTTGCCACGCGCTGTGGGGAGCACTTCGATGGTTTGAATGTAAGCCGTAACTTGACTTTTGCGCCCCATCGACAAAGCCCCGTCGCTGGGGACCCCACTCTTGCACCCATGCGACGAAAACTCGGCAATGGCAAAGCCAGCCAATTGTCCATTCTCCTCCGCAATCCAAGTCACGGCATTTGGACGCCGGACTAGCCGCCGCATCAGCCCGCGGCTGAAACGATAGATCGGCTCAAAGCACAACTTTTCAATCGCGTAAAGCGCGTCAAAATCCTGTGACGTGTAAGGACGATAGAGCACAGCCCAACTGTAACGCAGATTATTGAGATGTTATTGATCCGGCACATTTGGATTGCGACACGAGAGGAGAAAAAGACAACCGCAGGTCCTTCGACTTCCTTCGCTTCCCACCCCAGCGACGAAGACCTGTCGCTGGGGACCCCGGTACGCTCCGGTCGCTCAGGATGACAAATCGTTGGTGATGCAATCGTTTTGTGCCGGATCAATAGAGCATTTTTGGAAATTGTGTAGACCGAAATTAGTGGGTTTCCCATCCATTCCGCAGAAAAAAGCGGAATGGATGGGGCACGGAAGTCTACAGTAAATCCGAAAATGCTGTAAAACTCGAACCGGAGACTACTCCGCGCCGTCAAGGGAGGAAGCTCTGCGCTTGGCGAGACGGCTGACGAGGTCGCACTGCTTGACCATGCTGGGAGCCGCTGTGCCCTTTTCCGTAAGCGCCCCGGTGGGACAGACCTGCACGCACTTGCCGCAGCCCGTGCAATTCTGCGCGTGGCCCCAATCGTCCATCAGGTCACTGACCACCTGGGAGTAGATGCCGCGGGCGGAAACTTCCCAGACATGCGCACCCTCCACTTCCGCGCAGACACGAACGCAGCGCGTGCACAGGATGCAGCGGTTGTGATCGAGGACGAAGCGGGGATGCGTCATATCGACCGGCAGGTCCGGGTGATTGTAGGCGTAGCGCACATGGGTGATGCCCAGCGACTGAGCCAGCGATTGCAGCTCGCAGTGGCCGTTCGAGACACAGGACGAGCAGATATGGTTGCGCTCGACGAGAAGCAGCTCGACAGCCATGCGACGGTAGAGAGTCAGCTTGGCCGAGGTGGTTTTGATCGACATGCCCTCATGAACCGGCGTGGTGCAGGCCGGAGCCAGACGGTCCGTGCCGGCCAGCTCGACGACGCACACGCGGCACGCTCCGACAGTGCTCAGCCCCTTCAGATAGCAGAGCGTCGGAATCTGCTTGCCGTTGGCGTTGGCCGCCTCCAGAATCGTCTGCCCTTCCGGTACGGTCAACTGTTCGCCATCAATGCGGATGGAAATCGTTTTGTTTGGCACGGCGGCGCTCCTTTCTGTTTTCCTGTTCAGTTGGCTCTCAAGTCGCAGCGCAAGCAGCGGCGGCACTCTTCCAGCGCCTCCTGCGCGTCAAGGACAGCGACTACCTCCTGCTGCGAGTGAACCCGCTCCTCGGCGGGCAGGACATGCGCCATGTGGCGACGGCTGAGGCTTGGCTCACCGGGCGCGTGCCGGTCATATTCAAACTGCTGGAAAAGCTGCTCCCAGCGATCTTCGCCCATCAGCCGCTCATCGATCTTGCGCGCGGCCTGCTTCCCGCCGCTCATGGCGTTGGAAACGTTCGATGCGCCGGTGATGACATCACCGCCGGCAAAGAAGCCCTTGCGGCTGGTCTCCAGCGAGAAGCGATCCACCACGATAGTGCCTTCCTCCTTGAGTTCCAGGCCGGAAGCGCGGCAGAAGTCCAGGTCAAAGGTCTCGCCGACGGCCAGGATGACGCTGTCACATTCGAAGCGATGAACCTCGTCGGTGGAGATGGGCCGCTTGCGTCCCGACTTGTCGTATTCGCCGAGGTGGGTTTTGACGACCTCAATGGCCTTCACGCGGCCCTCGTCATCGCCCAGGATGCGATGCGGCGCAGAGAGGAAGGCAAACTTGACGCCCTCCTCCTCGGCGGCCTTGATCTCTTCGTCGATGGCGGGCATATCCTTACGCTCGCGGCGGTAGAGGATGGTGACATCAGCGCCCATGCGGCGCACGGTCCGGGCCGAATCGATGGCCGCGTTGCCGCCACCGATGACCGTAATCCGCGAGCCGAGCCGGGCGCTTTCGTGCTTGGCAACCACTTCCAGAAACGGCAAGGCTGGATAGACGCCCTTCAACTCCGTTCCGGGAAGATAGAGCCAGGATTCCTTCCAGGTTCCAATGGAGAGGAAGACCGCGTCGAAGCGACTGGCCAGATCGTTTAGCGGAAGGTCGAATCCAACCCTGGTATCGAAGACCATCTTCACGCCGACGCTCTCGATCAGATCCAGTTCGCGGCGCAAGACGGACTTCGGAAGCCGGTATTCGGGAATGGCGAAACGCAGCATCCCACCCGCCTCGCTGTGCTCCTCAAAGATGGTTACGTCGTGGCCAAGCATGGCCAGATAGAAGGCAGCGGTCAGCCCCGTTGGACCGGCACCCGCCACGGCCACGCTGCGGCCGGTAGGCGCAAGCCGGCGCGCCAGAATCTGCTGGACCATGGGCTCAAAGCGATCAGACTGATAAATCGCATCCGCAATGTGGCGATGCACCTCGCGCATGTTGACGACTTCGTCGAAGGACTCGCGTCGACAGCGATTCTCGCAGGGATGCTGGCAAATTCTCCCTGTGGAGGCAGGCAGCGGATTGTCCATGATGACGGACTCGAAGGCGTCTTCCAGACGGCCTTCCTGGAAAAGCTCGAGGAAGCGCGGAATGTTCATGCGCAACGGGCAACTATTCTCACAAGGAGCGATGGCTAGATCCTGACAGACACCGGCGCGACAGCGATGGTCGAGGATGTGGTCTTCGTACTCCTCGCGGAAGTGGCGGAGGGTGGTCAGCACGGGATTGGGCGCGGTCTGGCCGAGGCCGCAGAGCGAACACTCGTGAATCATCCGCCCCAGCTCATCGAGCAGGACCAGATGCTTCGGGGTGCCGTTGCCCTCGGTAATCGCATTGAGCAGGCGCAGCGCCTTGTCCAGGCCCACGCGGCAGGGCACGCACTTGCCGCAGGACTCGGAATGCGTGAACTCGACGAAGTAGCGGGCCACGTCAACCATGCAGTTGTCTTCGTCCATGACAACCATGCCGCCGGAACCCATGATGGCTCCGATCTGCGCCAGGCTTTCATAGTCGACCGGCGTGTCGAGCATGTCGACGGGAATGCACCCGCCAGATGGCCCGCCGGTTTGCACGGCCTTCACGCGGCGGCCGGGCGCGGCGCCCTCGCCAATGTCATAGATGAAGCGCTTCAGCGGAGTGCCCAGAGGCATCTCCACGAGCCCGGTATTCTGGACCTTGCCGACGAGCGAGAAGACCTTGGTTCCTGGGCTCTTGACGCTGCCGGTCTCGGCGAACCACGCCGGGCCGCGACTGACGATTGGCGCGATGTTGCACCAGGTTTCGACGTTGTTGATGTTGGTCGGCTTGCCCCACAATCCGTTCTGTGCTGGGTAGGGCGGGCGCGAATGAGGCCTTCCGGCGCGGCCTTCGAGCGAGGCGATCAGCGCGGTTTCTTCGCCACAGACAAAGGCTCCCGCGCCTTGCACCAGCTCGATGTCGAAGTCGAAGGCGCGGTCGAGGATGTTTTTGCCCAAGAGGCCGAATTCGCGTGCCTGCTCGATGGCCAGCGTCAGACGGCGCACCGCCAAGGGATACTCGGCACGCACATAGATGATGCCCTTGGCAGCGCCCATGGCATACCCGCCAATCATCATGCCTTCCAGCAGGGAATGCGGGTCACCCTCGATCTCATTGCGGTTCATGTACGCGCCGGGGTCGCCTTCATCGGCGTTGCAGATGATGTACTTCGCATCCCCCGTGGCCTTGGCCAGAAAATCCCATTTGTTGCCGGTCAGGAAGCCCGCGCCGCCGCGTCCGCGCAGACGGGCAGCCTTGATCTGCTCGATGACGCTGGCCGCGCGTCCGTCGATGAGCACCTTGTAGAGGGCCTGGTAACCGCCGACCCCGATGTACTCCTCGATGTCTTCCGGATTGATCAACCCGCAGTTGCGCAAGACGATCTTTTTTTGGCCCTTGAAAAAGGGAATCTCGCTCCAGAGGGGAATCTCCGGAAAACCATGGCCATACCTCACATGGGAGGTGATGTGATCCCAGTCCTCGATCTTGCAGTAGATCAGCTCGGGCGGCATGACGTTGCTGGTAAGGCCCTCCAGAATGGGAACCGCATCATTGGGCTGCACCCGCCGCAGCATCACCAGCGGAGATCCGGGATTCTGGACCGTGACCAGCGGCTCCTGAAAGCAGGCGCCAAAACAGCCAACGCCGACCAGAAGCACCTCTTGTCCACGGCGTTCGATGGCCTCATGCAAGGCGTGGTAAACCTCATCGGCGCCATTGCCGCCACCGCAGGTTCCCATGCCAACAGCAATGCGCGGAATGGCCGGGGTCAGCTTGGCAAGTCCGGATTCTCGTACCGCACTAAACGCGCCAATATCCAGAATTCGAGGCATTATTCTCTCCCCTCAGCCAAGGCTTTGACTTCCCGCAAAAGCGTACGCTCATTCACATGGCCCAGGATGTGGTGATTGATTTCGACCACGGGAGCCAGGGCGCATTGGCCGAAGCAGGCCACGGTGCGAATGGTGAACTTGCAGTCTGGCGTGGTGAGCGCCACCTTTTCGTCCTTGGGATTGTCGCCCAGCTCACGCTTGCTGAGGCCCAGCTCCAGGCAGAGCCTTTCCATCAGCGCACGCGAGCCGCGCGTGTGGCAGGCTGTTCCGCGGCAGACGGAGACGACGTTGCCGCCCTGCGGCTCCAGGTTGAACAAGGCATAAAAGGTGACGGCGCTATAGATCCTGGCTGGAGGAATCCCAGTCTTTTCTGCGATATAGCGCAAGGTATCCATGGAGAGATACTTATGCTCGTTGGCGGCCTGGACCGATTCCAGAATTCCCAGCAGCGCCCCAGGCCGGCCCTCGTGCTCTGCAATCGCGTGATCGATGACCAGCATTTCATCGGCATTCAACACTTCATCGGCGACACCCTGCATAATTCCTCCGCTTCAATCAATGCGACCCCGTTGGGATGCAAAAGCGAAATTTACCCATGGCGCACGACTCCTCGGGTGCCGCCAGGAAAGCAGCACACATGGATCGCACACACATTGTGAGGTGACGAGATGGAAAAAGCGACATAGGCCAAGCCCTGCCAACTTCTGAACCATCTTCCGGGGGGGAAAAGGAAAAAAGAAAAAAGCACCTAAAAATCGCTGCAATCCAGGAAAGAGGAAATCACGTTTCACGTCTTGAACGCGATTCGCAGAAATTTCTTTACCCCGAAGGATGTTCGCAAAGAAAATTACATTTCGCAAGCACAATGGGATGTGCTTTGCGTCACATCAATTTGTGACCGTATTTTTCTGTACGGCTTGATGCCCATACCTTTCAAAACATTGGCGATTCAGAGCTTATCGATATCCTTGAGCTTCTATTTTCAAACTTCGTCTCCATGATTCCAGGTTCCAAAAGCAGGATCCCCACAGACAAAGACCTGTCCGTGGGGATCCCCGACCTGGGCACCCAATCCTAGGCTGGATCAACCTTGGTGTTTGGCTGCGGTTCGCTTCCCTGCTCTGCCGATTCCTGCTTTTTCAATGGCGAAGGAGCCGATGCAAGCGCCACTTCAGGGGTGAACGCGGATTCGGCCCTGACGGCCTCAACTGCCGACGCGCTGGAGAGCCGATCCACGCGATAACCGGCAGACTCCGCAACTGCCAGAGAGTTCTCGATAGCCAGGCTGACGGCCGCAACCGCCGCTGGGCTGGGAAGAGCCTCGGCAGCCAGACGCAGCAGGGACGGCACCTGGAGCCACCAGAGCAGCGCCTCGTACTGCTCGCGCACAAAGTAGGAATGGCCCTCCGCTTCATGCACGCCGGTCAGCCAACGCACATCCGGATCGGACCACAAGGCGGGGCACAAGGGCGCAGGGCCTAAAGGCCCGGTTGATTCTACGGCTTTTTCGGCACGACTGAAGTCGTGCCCTGACACAAAGCTGCTCTTTGAAAGATGTTCGGCGAGGTCTTTCTCAGCTTGTAGAGGCTCGGTTGCTGTTGCAACGCGAACGGCAGGACTGAAGTCGTGCCCTGATACAAGGCAAGCATCTGAAATACGCTGGACGGGTTCTCCGGCTGGCTGCGAAAGCCCCGCTGTTTCCGCAACGCTGCCGACAGAACCGGGATCGTGCCCTGATGCAAAGCTGCTGTTTGCAAAAGGCTTCGCAGGCGGCTCAGCAGCAACGTGAGCCGGTTGAGCAACCGCTTCGACCACTGCGGCAGGCTCTATTTCCGGCTGGCCGACACCGGCCTCGGCCAGCAGCAGAACCTTCATGCGAGCGGCAACGCGCCAGCCCTCCTCACCCTCGAAACCAAGCGCGTTGAAGGCCTCGGCAAGGGGCTCGCGCAGACGAAGGCGATCAAACAAATCCAGCGCGATTTGCTGCGAATTTTCTCGGTCGATGGATTCGGCCAGCAACTCCAGCGCGCACCAGCCGAGTACAGGCCCACAAAGGGCCGTGGCGCTCAACTGCGGGCTGGAACTGGGCAGCACGCGGCGGGCGGCCGCGGTCCACGGAGCCGGGAAGAGCGCTTCGACGGCAGGAAGCCGCATGGCGGCAGACAAGCGTTCGCGGAAGGCCGCGCGCAACAAGCTGGGAGTGACGGGCTGGACTGCATCGTCCCCGATACGCCCAAGATAAGCCTTTTGCGCCTGACGCAGGAAAGCTTCAAAGCGCGCACAGGCTGCATCGAAGAACTCTCGGCGCTGGACTCCGGTCTTGTTGGCGATGCCAGCGGCAGGGGCGTCCGGATAACCGGCCAGATCGGCAAAAAGGCGCACCAGATCGGGAGCCAGTTGGGCGCGCAAGGCGTCGTGCACAGGCTGCAACTCAAGCTTGACCAGCGCGTCTTCAAGACTGGCCACGCCGCGACCGCGGAGCTGATCGCAGAGCCGGTCCCAGGGCTGCTCAGCTGTCGAGTGGAACTCACGCCAATCAAGATAGACGTGACTCTGGTAGGCGTGCAGGTCGAAAGTGAGACCGCGCTCGGCGAGTTCGCTGGCTCGACACAGATATTTGAGGCCAGTCAGCGAATCGCGCCAAGCCAGAATGGCAGTGGAGTTGCCGCTGAGGCCCAGGCCTTCCCGAATGGTCTGCTGACGAAGCTGCCCGGCGCCCTTGTCGGCGTAAGCCGCTGAAAGATGGATGGTTCCGTGCGTCTCGCCGTAGTGGTTATTGAAAACGACCAAGGCGCGCTCATCGCCGTTGCGATTGGAGTAGGCGAAGACGTTTTCGTCAACATTGCCTGAAGCGAGGTAGAAATCATAAAGCAGGAAGTTGCCGCTCTCGGCAAAAAGGCGACGGCGCTCGAGCAGCGGCGCGATTTCGCGTTCATGGCGCCGAACCATCCAGGAATCGGGATTTTCATCGTAGCGCGGCCGCTGATACTCCATGCCGTATTTCTCGGTGAAGCCCTCGATCTGGCCGTGGCCGAACATGGGCAGGCCGGGCAGAGTGGCCATCATCACGGTCACGCCAAAGCACTTGTCGCCCTTGCCGAATTGATCGATGGCCGTGCGCTCGTCGGGATTGCTCATGAAGTTGACATAGCGCTTCAGAATGTCGGGATCGAACTCGATGGTGTTCTTGATGACCGAGCGATACTTGGCGTTGTCTTCGTCGCGGAGCATGACCATGAAGGCGCTGTTATAGACGCGGTGCATGCCGAGCGTGCGGACGAAATAGCCCTCCATCAGCCAGAAAGCCTCGGCCAGCAGCAGGGTGCCGGGGACCTCGGCGGCCACGCGATCGACCACCTCGCGCCAGAACTCATGCGGCATGGCGCGGTCGAATGCCTCCTGGCTCATGCCATATTCGGCGCGGGAGGGAATGGCGCCGCTGGCTCCAGGACCGGGAAACCAGAGGCGATGAAAGTGGCGCTTGGCCAGCGTCATGGCAGCATCGAAACGAATGACGGGGAAGAGGCGCGCCACGTGCAGAATGGTCTGGATGATCTGCTCGCGAACGGCCGGATTCAGGTAGTCGAGCTGCGCCGTGTCGTTCCAGGGAAAGCTGGTGCCATCGTTGCCGTGGTAAATGAAACGCGTCTCGCCGCTGGAGCGGTCGCGGCGACGAAAGACCACGGCGGCGTCGGACTGATCGAAATAGTGATCCTCGATTTTGATTTCGACACGGCCGTCCTGCGAGAGATCCGGCCCGTTGAAACTGTAGGCCGGATAGGGCGGCTCGGGGCGGCTGATGAACCAGTCGGGGTGCTCGACAACCCAGGGCGAATCGATGCCCATGTGGTTGGGCACCATGTCGCTGGCCAGACGAATGCCGTGGCGATAGGCGCGGTCGCGCAGATTGATGTAGGCCGCTTCCCCGCCCAGATCCTCGGCAATCGTGTAATCGAAGAGCGAATAGGCACTGGCCACGGCGTCCGTGTTGCCGCAGAGCTGCTTGATGGTCTTCGAGGCGCGGCTGCGCTCCCAGACACCGATCAGCCAGAGCGAATTCAGCCCATGATGCGCCAGGGTCGCCAGCTCCTCGTCGGGAATTTCATCGAGGCGGGCGATCCGGCGGCTATATTGACGGCTCAACTGCGCCAGCCACACGTAGGTGCTTTTGGCGATCAGCACGGCGGTGGGCATCCAGGCGGTGTCGGGCGAAAACTTTTCGTATTCGTGGGCCGGATCGCCGAAGGTGGGAACATCGGCCGTGCCGCCCGCCGAAGGCCATTGCTGCTTGCCGCTCTCGCGACGGCGGCGAGCCGTGGCTTCCGGCGGGTTGAACTGCATCCAAATGGCCAACTCTTCTTCATGCAGGATTTCGCTGGCAACCAGCAGAAAATGTTCTAGGCTGTCGCCCAAGAGAGGCTTCCAGAGCTTGCGAATGAGGGCCAGTTGATCGGCCAGCGAGCCCGGTGCGCCGACAGCCGGCGCACACAGCAAGTCCAGCAGATTCATCGGGGTGGCGTCAGGAAGCGGAATCAGTGGACGAGTGGCGAAGTAGTCGGGGAAACTCCGGGTCACCTGGCGGTAGACAGTTTTTTCGGCCAGGGGCTTCTCCTCGAAAAGCTCCGCGAACGGCTGAAAAGCCTGGTTGCGGTTTGAGGTCCAGAGCAGCAGCAACTCTTCCAGAGCAGCGGCGCGGTGAGGCGTGCCGTCGGACTGACCAGCGAGCCACTGACGCGGCGACTCCTCGCCACGAATGACGGTGATGCCGGGAAACTGCTCGACGAAAGTCAGCAGCAGTTTGTCCAGTTCCTCCGCGCCGACCTTGGCCGAAAACCAATCCAAAGCGCTGGTCATCACCGCCGGGTCGAACTGTTCGCGGTAGCGCGCCATCAGCACATGGCTGGCCTCGTCGATCAGGCCCATGGCATAGAGCTTGCCGGCATGAACCGCCAGTTCGGGATGCTTTTCCACGTCGCGAACCGTGTTCATGCGGTGGGCGAACTCGCGGCAGGCGGCGACATTGGCAAAAATGACGTTGCCTGTATAGGAGAACAGCGACTCCGCGAACTGATAGCGTTCGCGCGCCTTCCGCGATATATGGAATTCCATCATAAGAAGTCGAACTCCCTGAAACTCTTGCCTGTCCTTCACACGTCCCAGATTGCAGCCAACCAAGGATATGGTTCTATCCTGCAGCCGGTACAAAACAAAGCCAAAAGTTAAAGGTACATCAAAGAGGAGGCTGTATGCTGGTCTTTGATTTCAGGGAGGCTCTGAATCCGTTTCAATGAGCCAATCGACTTTTTCTCAGGGGCTGAAATTCCGTCATTGATGCGGAAAAGATTGAGACAAAATGCAGCAAGTTAGCCCCGCTGCGCGAGGTTAGCACGTTAGCCTGTTAGCTTGCCACGCGGCACGATGGTTGCCACTGTTCAGTCCAGCGCCTTATGGAAGCGAAGGACGGAAACTGTCAGCAACCCGACGCCGAGAACCGCCATGGCTGCCATCTGCGGCCAAAGAATCTCCATGCCAACGCCTTTGAGATAGGTGCCACGAATGACAACCAGGAAATAACGCAGAGGATTCAGATAGCTCAAAGTCTGCATCCATTGCGGCATGGTGCTGATGGGAAATCCGAAACCGGAAAACATGATGCACGGCATGATGAAGAAGAAGGCCGTCACCATCGCCTGCTGCTGCGTGGAAGACATGGTGGAGATCAGCAGCCCCACGCCCAACATGCACAGCAGAAACAGCACAGCGCCCGTCGCCAGAACGTAAACGTGACCGCGAAACGGCACCTGAAACCAGAGCGAGCCGACGACGGCAATCAGCGTGACATCGAAAAGGCCTATCAGAAAAAACGGAAGCGTTTTGCCCAAGATGAATTCGACCGGGCGAATGGGCGTGACCATGATCTGCTCGAGCGTTCCGATTTCGCGCTCGCGCACCACGGCAAAAGCTGTGAGAGTAATGACGAGCACCACGGTCAGGCTGCCGATGATTCCTGGCACAAAAAACCAGCGGCTTCTTAGGTCGGGGTTGTACCAAGGCCGCGGCGCCAACTCGACCGACGGCATCGCCGTCATCAACTGCGGAGCGATGCGGCCAATGCGGTCCTGCTGCGTCTCCTTGGCAAACCCCAGCGCAATTTGCGTGATGTAACTGGAGGCAAGCAGGGCGGTATTGGAGTTAGTCGCATCCACGATGACTTGCAGCGGCGCGGTCTGGCCCTTGCGCAACTGCTGCGCAAAGCCGGCATGAATTTCCAGGCCCACCGTAGCCCTGCCCTGGGCAACCAAATCGCCGAGTTGGCGCGAATCTGTCAACTGGCGTTGCACGTCGAAGTAAGGACTCGATGTAAAACGCGAAACCAGTTCGCGACTCTCCTGGCTGTGATCGAGATCGAGCACCACCGTGGGCACGTGGTAAATCTCAAAGGTTGCCGCGTAGCCGAAGACCATCATCTGGATCAGAGGCGGAACAATCAGGATGACGCGCGTGCGCTTGTCGCGCAGGGTCTGGATGAACTCCTTGATGAGCATTTGCTTCAGGCGCGCCAGCATGATTTCTCTCCTAATCCAGCCGCTTGTGAAAGCTGCGCGTGGCCGCCAGAGCCAGCACGAAGGTGAAGACAGCCAAGGGAACTAAATCCGCATACAGCATGGATGCGGAGGTTCCCTTGAGAAAAATCTGCTTCAGCACCGAAACGTAGTAGCGCGCGGGAAAAATGCGCGTGATCCATTGCAGCGCGATGGGCATCTGGTCGATCGAAAACAAAAATCCAGAAAGCAGAAAGGCCGGAAGAAAGGTAATCAGCAGCGCGATCTGGCAGGCCAAGAATTGTCCTTTGGCAATGACGGAGATGAGAAAGCCCATCGAGAGGACCACGATCAGAAACATGGCCGATGCGCCCATCAGCGTCACCCACGAGCCGCGAAAGGGCACATGGAACCAGTAGATCGCAATCAGAGCACTGATGATGGTGTCGAACATGCCGATCACAAAATACGGCGCCAGCTTGCCCAGCATGATTTCCATGGCGGTCACGGGCGTCGAGATGAGCTGCTCCATCGTGCCGCGCTCCCACTCGCGCGCGATAGTCAGAGAAGTAAGGAAGGCTCCAATGACCGACATGACAAGAGCCAGCACACCAGGAATGATAAAGGCGCTGCTCTCCAGATTTTCGTTGTACCAAGTGCGAGTTTCAACACTAAGCGCAACCGGCTGCATGGCAAGGCCGCGCTGGCGCATCCAGTCAATCTGGAGCTGCGAGGAGTAGCCCTGAACGACAGCCTGCGCATAGCCAATCAACACGCTGGCCGAATTGTTATCGGAGCCGTCAACGAGCGCCTGCACCTGAACGGGGCGGCCGTCGCGAAGACTCTCGGAAAAATTCCACGGGATGACGATGCTCATCCTGGCGCTGCCATCATCGAGAGCGCGAGTCAGTTCCGGATAACCACTTACCACGCGAACGATATGAAAATATTCGCTCACCTGGAAGTGCTTCAGCAGATCCTGGCTCTGCTGGCTGCCGTCCTGATCGTAGACATAGACAGGTAGTCGCTTCAGGTCAAGATTGACGCCATAGCCGAACAGCAGCACCAGCACGGCGGGCATGATGACAACGATGATGAGGCTACGCGTGTCGCGAACGATCTGCATGACCTCTTTGCGCGCAATGGCAAGCAATCGAGTCAGACTCATGGCGCAGGCTCCTTCGCGGCTTTGTGCTCTGTGGTGAGCGAGACAAATGCGTCTTCCAGGCTGGGGCGAATCTTTTCCATGCGCCGGACGGCGATGTTGCGTTCAGCAAGGAAGCTCGCTAGCCGCGGCATGGCAACCGCCGCGTCCTGCACGACCAAGTGCAGCGCGTTGCCGAAGACCGACGCATCCATCACACCAGGAGCCGCTTGCAGCGCTTCCACCGCTTCGCCCAGCGGTGCGCATTCGACCAGAAGTAGTTCTCCCTTCATCGCGTCGCGCTTCAGCTCCGAAGGCGTTCCCAGCGCAACCATTTTTCCGCGAAAGATCAACGCCAGGCGGTTGCAATATTCGGCTTCTTCCATGTAGTGCGTCGTGACAAAGACGGTTACTCCATGCTCGGCCATTTGATGAATCAGTTCCCAGAAGCCGCGCCGCGTGATGGGATCGACACCGGAGGTTGGCTCATCGAGAAAGATGATGGGTGGACGATGCAGAACGGCGCAGCCCAGCGCCAGGCGCTGCTTCCAGCCGCCGGGCAGTGTGCCGGTAATAAGATTTTCCTGGCCTTTAAGGTTGGCCATCAAGAGCGCCCATTCTATGCGGCCTTGCAGTTCTTTGGGCGGCACACTGTAAAGCCCGGCAAACAGCCGGATGTTTTCGATGATTGTCAGGTCGTTGTAGAGAGAAAACTTCTGCGACATATAGCCGATGTTCTGCCGCACGGCTTCGGGATTTTTACCCACATCGAAACCCGCGACTTCGGCGCGACCGGAGGTGGGCTTGAGCAGCCCGCACAACATCCGGATCGTAGTGGACTTACCCGCGCCGTTCGGCCCGAGAAAGCCGAAGACCTCGCCTTTGCGGACCTCCAGATTGATCCGGTCGACGGCGACAAAATGCCCGAACCGCTTGACGAGGTTTTCGATGACAACCGAATTGGGAACGACGGAGTTGCTCGCTTCAGGCATGATGCGCAACCTCCGTGCCGACGGCGTCGACAAACAGATCCTCAATGGATGGCTCGACCTGAAGAATCGCATCAAAGGGAAGGTTGGCGTGCTTCAAATGCGCCTCAAATTCAGGAATGCGCCGGGCTGCATCGTCTACGACAACATGCAATCCGTCGCCCATCGGCAATAGGCTCGATATGCCCGGCGCTCCCTCCAGTTCCGCACGCAAACGACGCGGCTCCGGCGCGGTGATCGACAAAACTCCCTTACCGAAATTCGCTTTCAGATTCGCCGGAGTGTCGCAGAAGAGCAACTTGCCCTGATGCAAGAGCGCGACGCGATGGCAGCGTTCAGCCTCGTCCAGGTAGGCCGTCGAAATCAGAATCGCCACGCCCTCGGCGAGCAGTTCATAGAGAATGCGCCAGAAGTCGCGCCGCGAAACAGGATCGACTCCGGTGGTCGGCTCATCGAGCAGAATCACCTTGGGGCGATGAATGAGCGCGCAGACCAAGCCGAGTTTCTGCTTCATGCCGCCGGAGAGATTGCCCGCCAGACGCTTGCGAAACTCACTCATACCAGCGGCTTGAAGCAACTGCTCGGAACGGAGCTTTCGCTCAGTTTTCGGCACGCCAAAAAGGTCGGCATAGAAGCGGATATTCTCATCGACAGTAAGATCTTCGTAAAGCCCAAAGCGCTGCGGCATATAACTGATCGCGCGTTTGACAGCCTCCGGATGGCGCGTTCCATCGAAGCCCGCGACCGTGGCAGTCCCTGCATCGGGCGGCATGATTCCGGCCAACATACGCAGAGTCGTCGTCTTCCCTGCACCGTCGGGACCAACAAGGCCGAAGATCTCTCCGGCGCGCACGTCGAAGCTAAGAGCATCGACCGCGCGCACGCCGGGAAAACTCTTCGTGAGCCCATCGGCCGCAATTGCGGATTGGGATAAGTCGGTCATTATTTGGCAGGTGTCGCGGAAGCGTTCGAATTCTGTTTGTTTGAAGCCAGATTGATATGAGCATCGGCGGGCATACCTGGTTTCAGCTCGTGATTGTAGTTATCGATGTCAATCTTGATCCGATAAACGAGAGTAACTCGTTCCTTGGTTGTCTGCACACTCTTGGGCGTGAATTCCGCAGTGGAAGATATGAATGAGATACGCCCGTGATATTGCTTTCCGGGATACGTGTCGGTTGTAACTATGGCTTCCTGACCCCAAGCGATACGGCCTAAATCGGTTTCAGCAACATAGGCGCGCAGCCAAATGTGATCGAGATCAGAAAGCGTAACGACCGGAGATCCAGGCGAAACGACCTCGCCCAACTCCGCCTGACGAACCGTAATTACGCCGGTCGATGGAGCACGCAAGACCGTGTAACTCAGATTCACTTGGGAGAGGCCGAGATTGGCACTGGCCTCATTGAGATTGGCGCGCGCGATGGCAATCTCTTCCTTGCGGCTGCCCTCAACGGCCTCGTTGTGGCGCTGCCGGGCAACCTGATAGATGGCCGCGGCACGCTTCAGAGCGGTTGCCGCCTGATCGCGCTCCTGCGCTGAAACCTCATCCTTGGCGAAGAGCTTCTGGGCGCGCTCATTATCGAGCTTCTTCTGCTCCAGATCGGCATCAGCATCGATCATGGTATGCTCTGCAGCCTGGACTTCCTGATGGCGGGTTCCCGCAAGAGTCAGCGCTAGATTCGATTCGCGCACGCCGACCTCAGCCTCGTCGACACGAACTCGCTGCTTGAAGTCGGCAGCCTCAAGCCGCGCCAGCAGCGCGCCCTGCTCCACCTGCTGGCCCTCCTCAACGGGCAGTTCGACAATTCGCCCCTGCACTTTGAAACTGACCAGACTCTCATGCGCTTCAATATTGCCGGAGAGAGTGAGCTGGTTGACCGGCTGCGGCTTTTTGGCCAAGCGCGGATAAAAGTAGACGCCGCTCGCAACGGCCACAACCAACAGAATCACAACAGGGATTGCTCGTTTCATCGCTTCAAACCTCTCTCAATTTTCCATGAACTCGACAATGTGTTTTTCTGTGTCGCCCATTGCGCGGGCCAGCGCAAATTTTGCATCAACGTGGCTGGAGACGGCCAGGATGTAATTCTGCTCGGCACGCGCCAACTCGTCCTGCGCCGTGATGACCTCGACATTATTGGTTGTACCCTGCAAAAAGCGATCCTGCGCCAAATCCAACTCACGCCGCGCCAACTGCTGCCCTTCCCGCGCGACGGTCACCTGTTCGGAGGCAGAATTCAGATTCAAAAGCGCCTCGCGCAGTTGCTCATCCACGCCGCGCCGCAGATCGGCAATCTGATCGTCGATACGCTTGACCCGACTGGAAAGCTCCTGTGCTTCTCCGTCGCGATCACGATCGAAGAGCGTGAAATCAATCTGGCCTTGCACCAGGCCCGTGCTGCGGACGCTGCCGATGCTGCGGCCAATCTCGCCGAAGTTTCCGTTGAGGCTCAACTTCGGATAGGAACGGGCGCGGTTGGCGTGCTGCTGCTCGACGAGTCCCTGACGCTGGCTCAGGAGTGAAATATAGTCGGCGCGGGTTAGAAGCGCCGACGACGCAAGAACTTCAATCTGCGGTTGGCCGAGGAGATGAAAGTTGAGAGGTTCTGCAAGCTCCAGGGGAACGGCCGGATCCAGGCCAACAGTACGCGCCAACTCCAGCAACGCTTGCTTGGTTTGGTTTTCGGCTATCAGAAGCGCTTGACGATCATTGGCCAACTGGACTTGAGCACGAAGCACATCCACGCCCGTCGCGGTACCGGCATCATGCTTGTCTTTGGCCAGCTTCAACAAAGTGCTGGAATCCGTCACGCGCGATTGCGCCGCCTCGGTGCGCGCCACGGCCGATTGCGCGTTCAGATACAATCCAGCGATAACGCGAACGATCAGATCACGCGCATCGCGCTCATCCATTCTGCCCGCGTCGAGAGCGCGCTCACTGGCCTTCAGCCCGTGATAGCTCTGCAAATCGATCAGATTCTGCTGCGCATAGATACGGAAATCGTAGTTGGAAAACGGACCAACGACTTCCGGCATTCCAGGCAAGGAGATTCCGAAGGCGCGCAGGTCGCGATTCTGCGCGTTGGCATAAGTTTGGGCGGTCACGCGCGGCAGCAGCGCGGCGGAAGAGCGGCGCGCACGGGTGCCAGCGGCTTCCTCAACGCGCGTACCGGCCTCAAGCACGCTCAAGTTAGACTGCAGGGCCTTCTGAATTGCTTCATGCAGCGTGAGGCGATAAGGAGCGGGCTGCTGCGCAACCCCTGATGTGCTTGAGAGCAAACACACTATCAGGCTCACAAGCAAAGGAAGAACGACAGAGCGAAAATTAGATTTCATCATGCCTGTCCTTTACCGGAAACGGCAATTGCTCTCCAGAAGTGCTGAAAGCTGTTCTCTATCCATATGCTGAGCGCGGGCTCTTCATGCAAGGACCAGAACAGGACTGTGCCCATGATCGTCTGCACCATCTGCCGAGCAACCTGATCCGGCTTCAGGCTCCGATCGATCTCACCACGCTCTTGCCCGGCCGCTACGATCTCCGCCCCCATTTTGCGGCCTATTTGCATATTGTGAGCGATAAGCAGGCGGACCTCCCTGCTTGCCAGAAATGAGGAAATGATGGTGCGGGCAAGCTCTGGACTTCTTCCCGGCTCCTCCGCCAAGCGCAAGAAAAGATGGTGTAAGACAGAATGTATCGTCTGCTTGCTGTCCGCTGCCCGTTCCATGGCTTCCGCGACTTTGCCGTGCTGAATCTCGGCCATCACGCCCAACACCTGATCCTTGCTCTTGAAGTAGTTGAAGAATGTTCCCTTGCCCACATCCGCGGCTTCGGTGATGTCTTCCACCGTTACGTTCGCATAGCCACGCTCGGCAAAAAGCTGTACGGCACACCGAAAGAGCCGCAGACGCGTTTCTGCGGCATGGCGCTGACGGCGTCCCATCGCCTGCGGGCGGGCAGGGGCTACACCAGTCGGAACTTGCGGGAGCGTGGCGGGGCTCTTACTGTGACTTCCGCTCACTTCCGACTCTTGGGCAGTTGTGACCATGAGTCATATTTACCGCTGCTGAGATGATTTGTCAACAGAAGATTCTTCGCAAAAGATTGTTAAGCAGGCTTGCCTGCGGGCTCAATCAGTCATTTTTGGCCAAAAACTATTTCGATCATCCAGGAATGCCACGAACGAACCGAGCCTTGCCAGCACTCTTGGGCATTGCAAGCATTGCACGTTTGCCGGTAGACTGGTGTAAGGCCGGTTGCATCAAGGAGAAGCGCAGGAGTTTCCATCGACCTGCGGCCTGGATGACGGCTAGCAGTGAAAACGCGGAGAGGTGGCAGAGCCCGGTTGAATGCACCTGACTCGAAATCAGACATAGTCGCAAGGCTATCGGGAGTTCGAATCTCCCCCTCTCCGCCATATTACAAAACAAGTTCCTTGTTTTTCTTGTAAATACACTATTTTGCATCAACTTACAGGACTCACCTGAGTCCATATAGTCACCATAATCCACCCAATTTCGCCCTGTCGCGGCCAAAAACATTACAAAATCGACCCCACCTTACAACGGGCTTTCCACCCCAAATTACGGTCATTGTGAGTTCCGGGTTGGTAATATACCGCCAAGAAGTTCACCTGCTGTCCGGCGGACATGTGCTGAGCACGATCAGCCGCGGCGTTCCATGGCCGGGAGCAGTGGACCAATTAGGCCTCAAGCAATACTGCTCACACTGCAAACTACTGGTACTTTGCGGCAATTAGTTTTGCCTGCTCTATGATTTCCTTTTCATTTTGGAGGGCCAACGCCTTCCGGCCGCAGTTGGCGCGATAGATGACCAAGTTACTATCCCCGCCTACCACGCTCGGAAAAAGAAGTGCCTGTATTCCTTCTGCCTGAAGTTCGCGGGCTAAGTCCATTGACGGCTCTAAGTCATTCAGAGCAAGACACGTCTTGACTACGCCTTCACCGGCCCGCGAGATTCCAAGATCAGACAGGTCCAGGGTCTTTTGCAGGTCTACAGCCACGGCATACACGACGCGAGGATACTTGCCAATGCTGATTTGTGCAGCACCGCCAAGCCGGCTCTTCCGCGCAGTCACCTCTTTGCTCGCTCCCGAGTCGGTTACCGAAAGATAAACGGCACGAGTACCCTTCGGCGCAAAACGGCCCCCGTATTTTCTCGTTCCGGCACCGCTCAGGACATCCTTGGGGTCCATGTAGCGACATTCAACGCTGCGAAAATATATACGTTGCAGCGGAGCGGCCCGGCCGATCCAGCGTTCGATCACTGCCCGTTGTTTGGCATTGAAGGTCAAACCGGCTGGCCCTCGCTCAATCTGTCGAATTCGATGACTAGATCCCGGATACGGCCCTCGACAATCAACTGCTGCGGAGTTTTGCCAGCGAATGCCTCAAGCGGTGAGGAGAGCCACGCCTTTTCTTCTGGCGCGACGACATAATCGTCCATCCGAGAAAGCAACTCGCGTAGATCGCGCGTTTTCTTGGACATTTGGCTGATTCCCCTGCCCGCTTCCCAATTTTGCAAAGTGCGAGCTGTTACATTCAGAGCACTTGCCAACTGTTCCTGGCTCAATCCAAGTCTCAGTCTGGCATCCTGAACTTGGAAGGACGTTTGCTTATCCACATCGTGCTCAGCATGAACCCGGACGTTGCGCGCCTTCAAGAGCTGTCTAAGGTGCGGCCAGTTGAAGGCCCACTCTGCTTCAACGAACTTCTGCCGCCCGACCATCGTTCCCACTCGGAACGCGAAATCCGGCGAATTGTGGGGCGTGTAGACCAAAAGCGTCGATACCTTGCAATTCCGAAGCGTGACAAGAGTGTTCTCGACCATGGCATCCTGTTCGGGGCTGGGCAGATAAAGCACACTCACCCAGTTCTTTCCCGGCACGGTTTTCACGTTGCCTGGTACAGTCCGAAACTTGGGCGAATACCGCGCAAACAGGGATTTGGCTTCTTCTAGCGTCTTCGGTGGCGTCCAAACCATCAATTCTTCAGATTGAGTCGCGGTTGGCATTCCACACCTCTAGATTCATTATACGCATTTTTTCGTATCGCACGAATATATTAGTAGTATCCTGAATATGTGCTATTGTAGTTGCGTTCTGGCGCCTCCGATGGTCACATGCCAATTGATGAACTGAAACTTTAAATTCTAGTCAAAGTCTCAGGGAGAACCCAAATGACTGCCATTGCCGTCTCTTTTGATCCACTTGAAAAGCGTTTCGAGATTGCCGCAGATGGAAGATGCGCCACGTCCACACAGCCTATTCAGGTCAAAATAGACACGGAACAGAAAATATTCAACACCCAAAATCGGTCCGTAAATGTTGCATACGCCATGGCGGGCTTCGCTCGGATCGGTTCCTTCGAGATGATCGCCGAAGTACAGAAGCAGATAGAAATACTATCAAAACGTCAGTTTAGTGATGGCTACGAATTTTGTGAAAAAGTATGCTTTAACATGACAAAGGTTTTGGAAAAAGCCTTGCGTGACGGAAATATCCCGGCCATCCCCGTGTCAACGGAATTGCCACCAGAAGAAGCAGGCAGGATATGCAGAATTTTTCTATTGGGCTTTTTTCAAGAGAACCCGCTTTTCAGAATTGCTTCTTTTTATTACGACAATGGCACTCATTGTTTTCGGGTTGGATGGCAAAATCTGGAGTTGTTACAGCACTGCGTTTTCCCCTTTGGGTCTGATCGGATTGCAAGCATGCTCTTTGGCACAGCAACTATCGATCCCCGCCTTGCTGAGTACGCTCAGAGCAAAGCCCCTGATACGTTGACTGCGATCACGAATTATATTCGGGCGTGTTCGCACCCAGCGGCAGTTGAACTCGATCCGTGGTGTCGAATGATTGGCGGACACATCCATGCGGCAGAGCTGTCAGAAAACGGATTCCGGTGGCTAATTCCTCCTGCTGCTTTGTAGTTTAGGGAGGCTCTCTCAGTAAGTAGCTTATTATCTATAGTTTATTCGTGTTGCTGGCAATGCCTTACCATAAGGGTTACCAATTTTTCCTGTTTTCTGAGTGCGTCAAAAGAAATCTTCAGGAAAAATCGACGAACAGATCGCCCGGCTTGACGGAGAGCGCCTTCGCCAGCTTGACGATATTTTCAAGAGCCACGTTTCGCTCTCCCCGCTCCACGCCGCCAACGTAATTGCGATGCAATCCCGCTCGTCGGCCAATTCTTCCTGGGAATAGCCCCGTTCTTCGCGGAGTTGCCGCAACCTTGTGCCAAATCGAGACTTAACGGAGTGTGGTACCACACTTCCATGCTCAAATCTTGACCACTATGAGTCTACACACGATGCGTGTGATATTTTGTCAGCGAGAGTCTTTTCCAAAAAAATCCGACTGTCGGAATCATTGCCGCGCTCTCTGCTACTGCTGTGGAAATGTTCACAATCGTTTATCATCCAACGCCCGGTCGAGTATGCGATTCTAAAAAACTGGGGGGGGGACGAATTTATGCCAGAAGATTACGTTGACTGCCCGGAAATGACAGGCAAAACGATCCAACTGCTGCGTATTCATCGGGATGTTGGCGAAGGAACAAGCGTTCAGATCGAACTGACGGACGGAACCAGCTTCACCTGCTATGTCTCGGTCCGTCCGAACGTGGAAGCCTCCTTATATAGGGGTGGCGTCGGGGTGCCAGAAACCATCCGAAACTACGAAATATAGGCACTTTCGCGTACCGCCCAGTCAGGTGTTATTCCCAAAACGCATAACGCTCTCCCCAGAATTCATTGGACGCGGCACCGAAGCAGCCCTAACTTTGCACCATAGCTGACACGCCAAGTCAGCGGAGGTGCAAAGTGAATCGATTCCGCCGTCTCCTCCGATTCGATACCAGTCGCAATCGGCCGCCTATCCTGTTCGCCAATCGGCAAACGGAACACACCCTCAAAACCTCGCTTCTCTCAGCCATCCGCGCGATGGCTCCGCCCCTTCTTGCGCTTTCGTTCGCGAGCGTGGCCCACGCCCAGGGGACGATGGACTTCTCCGGGGCGACCACGTTGATGACTACCTTCAAAACATTCGCAATTTACGCGGGTGCCGTCATCTGTTTCGGCGGATTGATTTTCGCCGGAATCCGGATGATGAGCGGTCGCTTTGCGGACGCGATTCCGGGTCTCTTCGGCGCGCTGTTCGGTGCAGGCGTGCTGGGATGGGGCGCCGGCTGGATTGGTTCGCTCACCGGACAGACGATGCAATAGGTGGCGGCCATGACCAAGCGAGGAGAACCGTTACCAATCAACCAAGCGCTGAATCGACCGAGGGCCAAGCTCGGCCTCGACCTCACAGCATGGATGGCGATCGTATTCGTCTGCGTAACGGTTTTCCTCGTTGGGTTCCGCATGGTGGCAATGGTCGCCTTCCCTTCGCTCGCCGTAAGCGCATGGCTGATCGTCCGCAAACATCCCAAGATGTTCGAGCTTTGGGGCTTGAGTTTGAGTCAGAGGTCCTACTATGACCCGCGTAAACACTGAGCATTTGAAGTACACACCATGGTTCGCCAAAGCCGGAGCCGCGTGCAGCATCGTTCCGATTGCACGCTTCGTCAATGACCGGATCTTTTCGTTGAAGGGCGGCGGCTACGGCTGCCTCTTCTCTCTCGCCGGACTGGACGAAGAATGGTTGACCGATCAAGAGCTTGAAGCCGAGATGCGGTCGATTGAAGGCGCGCTGCGCGGATTGCCCGAAGGATCGTGCCTCTACCAGTACACCCGCGTTATGTCAGGTTTCGATCTACCCCGGAAAAAGCATTACGCGAACCCGGTCACGCAGGTATTTGTAGACGACCGGCTGGCGTTTCTTGAAAAGACGGCTGGATTCCGCCGCATTGATCTGCATTGGTGCCTGACACTGGAGCCGCCGAAGGCCAAGGCCTTCGCACGTCAGCCGAAAGAACACACCGCCGACACCACGCGGATGCTGGCTGACCTTGAAAAGACGGCCACGCTGCTCGAAGGGCACCTCGGCTGCTCCCTGGGTCTCAAGCTGCTTGCGAAAAACGATATTTACCAGTTCTTCAGCTACTTGTTCAACCTCGAAGAGTGGGCGGCAAACGACAATTTGTCCGCCGATGACGGGGTGGACCGGCAGATCGTGAAGAGCCCTGTTGAATGGCACAGTGACCATCTCACCATAGGTCGCAGATACGTCCAGATGTTCTCGCTGAAGACGACGCCGGAAGCATCGCGTCCCTGCCTGTTCTCAGGATTGATGACACTCGACTGCGATAGCATCCTGTGCTCGACCTGGCGGCCGAAGTCCACGGCCGCAGCTCGCAGCGAGATCGATGCCCAGGAAAAGTTCATCTCGTTTTTCAAAGTCGGCGTCTTGACGCGCGTCATGAGCGGGCACGACACGGCATCACTCGAAACCGGCGCTGGTGCCAGGGCCGCCAATACCCAGGTCGATGACTTGGGCGAAGTGATCCGCTCACTCGACGAGAAAGCTCAGGGCGAATACTCGCTGCGCTTGCTTGTGGCCGCGCGCAGTGTGGATGAGCTGCGCGGTCTCGCGCCTGCCGTGCATCGTGTCTTCGTTGATGCGCGAGCGCAGGTGATGGAAGAGACGCTTGGGAACCTGTCGGCCTTTTATGCGCTGTTTCCCGGCAACCAGAAGTTCAACGTCTTCCCCATGTGGCTGGCGGAAGATCATCATGCGCGCCTATCTTCGATCTTCGCGCCCAATCTCGGTCATCCGTATTCCGAAGACCTCGATAACGAGTATTTGAACGTCTTCGAGACGCGCACGCGGACGCCGTTCTTTCAGGATATGTATGTGGACGGCGTGCGCGTCATGCTCATCCTCGGGCCGACCGGGACAGGTAAAAGCGTGCATGGCAACATGGCTATCGCCCATGAGCAGAAGTACGGCGGCTTCACGTACGTCTTTGACATCGGCGGCAGCTATGAGAGCGTGGTCGAGTTGTACGGCGGCAGGGTTGACCGCATCGGCAAAGACGGCCCGCGCGTCAATCCTTTCGTGTTGGAGCCGACCGAAAGCAATATCACCTTCCTGTATTCGTTCGTCAAGCTGCTCCTGATCAACGGCGGCGCGGAGTTGGAACCCGAAGACGACGACGTGATTCATAAGGCCGTGCGGGATATGTACCTGCTCGACGCCGAGAATCGCCGCTTGTCGAACCTCTTCCTGCCCAAAGAACTCGACCGGTATTTGTCGAAGTGGGTCGGCAACGGTGTCTATCACGCGGTTTTCGACAACGTGGAAGACAGCCTCTCGTTGTCACGCCTCCAGTGCTTCGACTTCCAAGGCGTAAATAATGAGCAATACGCCGACCTGATCGAACCTGTGATGGTCTGGCTTCTGCGGCGCATTAACGACGTTCTCTATAACCCCACCAATCTCGGAGTGCCCAAGCACATTCTGATCGAAGAGATTTTTTCTTCGATGAAGAATAAGCAACTATTGGATGGTGCGCTCGCCTCCATCAAGACGGTGCGCAAGAACCTGGGCGGAGTAACCATGATCGGCCAGTCCGCCGAAGACCTGGGAGCAAACGCCGACAGCATCGTGAACTCATGCACGTCGTTTCTGTTCTTGAAGGACGCAACCTTCAACCGCAAGCGGTATGCGGAACTCTTCAAAATGAACGAACAGCAGCTCGCACTCTTCGAGAGTTTGCAGGACCGCGAAGGCTTATACATGCGCCGCGACGGGTTGACCAAGGTCATCAAGCTTAATCTCGACAGCCGCAGCTACGCGGTTTTCTCGACCAAGCCGAAGGACCGCGTGCGGCGCAACAAACTCATTGCCAAATACGGACTCACCGAGGGCATCGCACGGTTTGCCCAGGGCGAGACCGAGTAACCCAACTCAATCCACGAAAGGAGTCATGTCATGCACCCACCAATTCCCGTTGCTGTCCTTTTCAGCATCGCTCTGGCCGCGTCCTCGGTTCACGCCGCGACCGACCTGCATCCACTTCAGCCCAGCGCTCCGCGCACGGTGATAGTCACTGAGGCGGAAACCCCGCCGCAGGTCCGTGCCGGTGTACTGCAATCAACGCTCATCGTATTGCCCGCAGAAGAGAAAGTCGCCAACGTCTTCGCCGGCGACACGGTGAACTGGATTTTCGACGGCGGCCACGTTGCCTCTCGCTTCATCAGCGTGAAGCCGAAAACCGCAAACGCCGCCACGGACATCCATATCGTTTCCGATCACGGCAACGAGTACACCCTCCAGTTGCGCGAGGTATCGAATGACCCCGATTCGCACTTCGATTCCAAGGTCTTCATCAATCCAGGCGACCAGGCTGCTAAGGACCGTCTGGCGCAGCTTCCCGTATTCGTACCGGCTGCCGAACTGGATAAGGCGAAACAGGAAACAGCTTCCGCGAAAGCCGCTCAGGCCGCGGAACTCAAAGCGGAACAGACCAAGGCGGAACAGTACCGCAGTGAATACCCAGGCACTCTGCATTTTGACTACACGTGGGACGAGAAGAAGGGCAAGGAGCTTGGCCTCCAGCAAATCTGGCACGACGACAAATTCACCTACCTGCGCGGTCAGTTCCAGGAAACACCTGCGCTCTACGAATTGAAGGACAAGAAAGGCTCTCTCGTCAACTTCGATTTCAACGGCGGACTCTACACCGTGCCCAAGCTGCTGGAGAACGGCTATCTCGCTATCGGCAAGCAGAAAGTTGAATTCCATCGTGTTGGAGGTGCGAAGTAGCCATGACCGAACATAACCTCATCACTCCCGCCACTATCCCAGAGCAGCCCGAAGCAAAGCTGCCACTCAAAAAGGGTATGCCCGTGGTCATCGCCCTGGTGGCGATCCTCGCCATACTCGGCATCGCCAATGTATCGAGCCTGCTGCGCGGCAACAAGAAAGCGGCCCCAGCAAGTGCATTGCAGATGCGTCCGACTTCACCGAACGCGCAGCAGGTGTCGAGCTTCGAGACGCAACAGCAGTTGCAGGCGCAGCACGATGCCGATGAAAAGCAGAAGCAGCAGGAGTTGATTGCAGCCATGCAACAGCTTCAGGCCGCCGAAACGCCCGGCCCGGAGTCCGCCAACGCCGCGCCAATGACGGCGGCGCAGCGTGACACGATCTACGGCGGCAGCCAAAATGCGCCGCAGCATACCTCGAACGTTTCGGAGGTTCACGCCGAGGCCAAACAACGGGCCTTGGCGCGTGAAAAACAGAAGCAGGATGCCGTCAACAGCGGAACCGTGGCGATTGACTTCGCACATTCTGGCGAAGCCACCGCTTCTTCCGCTGTGGTCCCGCCCGCGGCGGGTGCGCCGCAAAGCCCGGCCACTACAGGCGTGACCGGCAGCGCGGCCTCCGAACAGTCCACCACCGCGCAAGCAAAAGCGACCGCCAAGACCGATTCGATGGGATCGTATGAGTTCGACCAGTATCAGGGACGGCTTTATCGGATCTTCGAGGGAACTGTCCTCGAAGGAGTCGTCACCAACCATATTGATGGTGGCTTCACCGGACCGATCCTGGTCATGCTCACCACTGACTACTACTCGCATGACCATCAACAGTTGCTCATGCCGCAAGGGACGCGCCTTATCGGCACGGTACAGAGCGTCGGCAATGCACAGCAGCGCAAGATGTTCGTTACCTTCCATCGCGCGGTCTGCCCGGACGGCTTCTCGCTCGACTTCGACAAGTATGTCGGCCTCGATCCGATTGGCACAACGGGCCTCGCTACCAAGGTCGATCACGGATATTTGATGGCTTTCGGAGCCGCCGCAGCCATTGGCGGTCTCGGCGGTGTCGCCCAGATAGGCAACAACAGCAGCGTCCTTGATTCATCAACGCAGATTCGCAATGGCATCTCTGAGCAGACGGCTGCCGAAGGCGAGCAGGTATTGAATCACTTTCTCAACCGTCTGCCCATTATCACGCTCAAGGAAGGTTCGCGCGCCCGCGTGTACGTGGGCCGCGACATCCTCATTCCGTCCTATGCGGAACATCGCATGGACCCAACACTCTGACCGGAGGTTTTAATGATTCGCCGCGGGAATTGCTGTATGCGCGCTGGTGACTGCTACGCTCGCCACGCCCACTGGGCGCGCTGTGGTCGTTGTCTCACTGGTGCGCGCCGCCGAGGCTGGCACAAAGGTTCTGCAGTTGCCGTATTGGAACGTGGACCGCAGCAAGTGTTTTTCCCTGGACAGGCTGGACCCGACCTGCCTGCCATACCTGTAATCGTTCAACCGCACCCTAGGAGGCAATATGCCGCTTCAACTCAAGAAACACCGCAAATGGTTCATCGTCGGCGCCGCAGTGATCCTAACCGCGACGCCCAGCTTCGCCCTGTTTGGCATGGGCGACATCGTTTTTGACCCCACCAGCTACGCCAGTCTTGTCTCCCAACTCACCACTCTGGAAACGCAGTACAAGATGCTCAAGAACAACGTCACCCATTTCTCGCTCAAGCAGCAGTGGAAGACGACGCTTCACGCTCTTGAAAATGTGAATGTCGCCAATATGTTTGGAGAGACCGCTGGCATCAAGATTGCGCTCAGCAGCAACTCGCCTACTACATCGGCAACGGCTTGGAAGACGGCCACGGTTTCGATGAACAGCAGTACGAGCAGCTACCTGCAAGGACAGTCTCTCGGCAGTGCGCGCATCTCGCAGCTCGCCATGGTCGAAACTTCGGACTCGATCTCTCCTGACTGCCTCACCGCCGTAGGTCAGTACCGGAACAATCGGACCGAGAATACCACGGCCAATACTTCGCTGCTCTCGGATCAATTCGACAGCACAGACAGCACCAACAGCGAAGTCCAGCAGCTCAATCTTTTGAACGCAGCCGAAGCACAGAAGCTGAGCGAGATGCAGGCTCAAGGAAACCTTCATACCTGCCTCGCCGGGCAAATGACCGTCGCCAACATGGAACGGCGCAATGCTGCTGTCGAAGACCTCAATACCGCGGTCTTCGTCCAGCAGCAGCGTTCAACAAATGACGCAAGCGCTGCCCGTGAAAGCAACACCTGGCAAACCTACCTTCCCTGACTTGAACGGTTGATTCGATTCTGCGCGGCGCTGGCCGACCAGTTAGCGCCGCCTTTGATCCCAGTTGAGAGGTGGCAACCATGATTTCACCGACCTTATTGGCCCAAGCATTACCGGGCGCAAGTTCCGGCGTGGACTGGCTCTATCAGTTCACCAATAACCTGACGAATCTGACCACGCAGAACGGCGGATCGCTTACACAGCTTGGATTGACCGAGTTGAGTTGCATCGCCCTGTTCACGCTCATCAGCATGGTCATTAACTGGAACACCTCCGGCATGACGCTGCGCTTCCATACGCATCCAGTTCGCGCAGGCGATATGACGCACTTTCTGCTGCGGCTGATCCTCTGCTGCCTGCTCATCAATTACTGGGTCAATCCGCTCCCTGGTGCGAGCTTCGGGCTCAACCATTTCTTCAGCTATATCGCCCAAGCAATGGTCGCTGCCTTCGACCAGAGTTCGCTCGACAATCTGCTCCAGCTTTTGAAGACTGCTGGAGACAATACAGCTATGCCATCGCTGACCGCTCCAGTCCAGATTCTCTGCTACTTCTACGTCCAGGCACTTATGGGCTTGGCATCGGCGATTCTGTTCCTCATCAATTGCTCTTCGTTCATCCTCTACGGCGTGACGGCCTTGTTCGGTCCTGTGTTCATTCCATTGCTGATGACCAGGACATTTCAAGGAAAGTTTTTCCACTTCCTCGACGTGCTGCTCAGCTTCGCTATGATCCGTGCCGTGGCCGCCGCTTTCATCTTCGTGTGGTCCGGGTTTTTGAACACATTCATCCAGCAGACCTTCAATGGAACCTATTCGATGGAGATGTGGCTTGCCAATCTGATTCCCTGCACGATGGTCTTCATTGCCTTCATCATTAACCTGCTCTTTATCCCCAGCATGACGCAGGCGATCTTCGGCGGCACGGCGGGGATGGCCGACAGCGTAGCCAAGGCCGGCGGAGCCGTAGCTTCTGTCGCCATGATGGCGGGATGAGTATGTGGACCTTTCTCTTCAGCTTCCTGCTTCTCCGTCGGCTTGGAGTTTCAAAGCCGTTGCGCCGCGCATTGCTGTTGGCGATAGCGGCGCTGTTCGCCATTGTCCTCATCTATACCGTGAACCTGTTTCTCACCCTCAAGGAAAGGACAAGTCCCTATCATGTCTACACGCGAAGCTTCCGTTGAACGGTCTCTGACGCCCACGCAATCGCTGCTTGTTGATCGCATTGGAAACGAAGTGTATTCGTCGCACTACGCCGAGCGGAAGGCATACCGCTTCGTCATTGTCTGTGGCACGGTTGTGCTCCTCGCTTCGTTGGGAATGAACCTGTCATTGGCGCGCCGCCCGATTGCGAATCGCTATATCCGTATCGACGAGATGGGCCGTGCTCAGGCCATCCAGTATTCAGACTTGAACTACAGCCCGCGAGAGGGCGAAGTTCGTACCTATCTGACCGACTGGGCCAACTACCGCTACACGATCAGCCGCGACGTAATCGCCAAGAAATACCCGCTCAATTACTACTTCCTGTCGCAGGCATTGGCGTCGCGCCTGATGGCCGACGATAACCAGAACCACTTGGTTTCGCAAGTCACGGCAGGCCAGATCGAATCGAGCGACGTGCAGGTTCAGAACGTAACCATCACGTCCATGTCCGAAGAGATGGTTCAGGGCGCTCGTATCGCCCGCGGCACGGCGCTGATGACCGTGGACCGGTTGTACTCGGCGCAGAACTCGCGCGAACCCCGCACTGAGCATTGGATGCTCAGTATCACCTACTATCTCAATCCCAAACAGGTCAGCGACCAGTCCAGGATTTATCCGCAATACGAGTTCATCAATCCGTTGGGATTGACCATCACCGAATTCCACGAAAACCGCATCTCTGTCGATCCGGTTAAACCAGACGTAGCAGTAGAGGTGACCCGGTGAGTTACGAACTGATTCTGCCTTTCTTTCCCGAGGAACTGCGCGAACTGCTGCTCGATCCGTCGATCTCCGATCTGATGATTAACGGAACGACAGGCGTGTTCGCCGACCGGAACGGCGTCGTAGAGCAAATACGACTCAAGCAGCCGTATACGAACGAGCGGTTGCAAGCCGCCATTGAGCGCGTGGCGCGCATTCTCGGCCAAGACCTCACAGGGCAGAATCCGATTCTCAATACGCGCTTGCCTGACGGCTCGCGCGTGGCCGTTGTCGGCCCGCCGTCATCCATCAACGGTCCGACTTTCACCGTGCGCAAATTCAACCGCTGGTTTACCTCGGATGAACTGGTCGAATCGGGCAGTTTACCCGCCAAAGTTCGGGATATGGTCGTGGGGCTGATTGGAGCGCGGAAGAACGGCATTATTGCCGGTGGAACTGGCTCGGGCAAAACGACACTGATGAAAGCGCTGCTCGACCACGTTCCCATGCACGAGCGGCTGATTGTGATCGAACAGCCGGCCGAGTTGAAGATCGCCCATCCCAACGCCGTTCGTTGGGAAGCTGTTGCGGCCATTCCCGGTCAGGTCGCCGTCACACCGAGCCAGTTAGTGGCCGCCGCGCTCCGCCATCGTCCCGACCGCATCATCATGGGCGAAATCCGCGATGAGTGTGGTTACGATCTGCTGCAAGCGATGAACACAGGCCACGGCGGAACGCTTTCAACTTTGCATGCGGATTCAGCCGTAGATGCGCTCGACCGGCTGGCGGATATGGCGCTCAGCGCCAGGACGAATTTGGACCAGCAATTCATCCGGTCGCAGACCGGCAAGGCAGTGGACTATGTCCTCTACTGCGAACGCAATTCTACGGGCCGGCGCAGGGTGCGTGAGCTAATCACCGTGAAGGGATACAGCTATGCGGAGCAGTCCTTCGAGACGGAGGAAATCTACAGGGCTTCCTCCACGGCGGCAGCGTGAATCTTGGTGCGAGCTGAGCGGATGGAAACGCGAATTGGAGGCACGGCTATGCAGCACCTTCTTGGGCACGGTGAAGCTGACGGAATCTCGCCCTTGTTATGCGCTCCCGAGTGTGGCCGCGCCGAACAGCAGACGAGCGATACCGGATGCAAGATGCAGCTCTTTGCCTGGAGGTCTGGCGAGTCGAGGGAATCTGGTTTGCCGGCGGATGGCATCACCGAGAAGCAGGGAGGTCGGATCGTTCTGATGTCTGTCTCCCCGGTTCAATTCCTCACTTGCTCGGTCACTGCTTCGGGGCCTTTGCGACGCCCGGCGGCACGGCGCCGTTCTGCTTTCCGGACTCCTCTCCCAGAGCAAGTCTGGGCCCCTGCTCCAGAATGCACGGCTTGGCACTTGGGAGTCGCGCCCACTTGCATAGCTTCGCCAGGTGTGACCCGAGCAGATCGGGAATTCAAAAACGGAGACACGACTATGTATCAGAACAAAGCGATCCTCATTGGCTTCCTCGGCAACGATGCCGAAGTTCGTACCGGCAAAAACAACCAGAAGTTCACCACCTTCTCCATCGCAACCAAGACCTCTTACAAGGACAAAGAGTCCGGCGAGTACATCTCGCACACCGAGTGGCATCGCTGCATCGTCTTCGGCAAGTTCGGCGAGTTCGCGGCCACTCTCAAGAAGGGCGCGCACGTCGAGGTCGAGGGCGAGATTCGCCACACCGAGTACACGCCCAAGAAGGCGAAGAAGCCGGTGCGTACCGACAGCATTCGCGTCAACTCCATCCTCAAGCTCGACCGCGCGGAAAAGGCCGCCGCGGAAGAGCAGGAAACCGAGCAGGAGATTCCCTCCGAGGAAGTGGCCGAATAGGCCGCTTTTCCTTCACGGTGAAAGCCCGGCAAAAGCTGGGCTTTCCTACTGACAATGGCCCGTGGAATCGCGTTCTTGAGAGGTCAACATATGAATCAAGTCGCCACCAACTTCCTTACCCGCAGTTTCGCTTCGAGCGAAACGATTGCGCTCTTGCTGCGCCGCGAAGATGCACCCCGTCCACAGCAGCGCGTGGTAATGCTCGAACAAGTTCTCGCGCCACGCTATATGGCATGGCTTACCTATGAGAACGACAACGGCGCGAACATCTATGTCTCCGCCAATCCGTTGCATCCCGGTAGCCGCAAACGGACCAAGGAGTGCATTGCATCTGTCCGTCACCTCTATATCGACATCGACGACGACGGCGACGCCCGGCTCGCTGCGCTGCGGGCGTCGGATGCTGTTCTTGCCCCGACCGCAATCGTCTCGACATCGCCGGGCAAATATCAGGCGCTTTGGCGTGCAGCCGGCTTCGACTTCGAGGAACAGGAACAGACGCTCAAATTGCTCGCGGTAGCCTTCGGTGGCGATCCCGCTTGCACGGACCGAAACCGGGTGCTTCGCGTCCCCGGTTTCTACAACCGGAAGTATTCTCCCGCGCATCGTGTCGTGGTCGAATATCCTGCCGATGCGACATACGGTCCCGCCGACTTCCGGCTCGATAATGTCACAGGCTCTTCCGTGCTGCCGCTACGCGGGAACGCACGGAAATCGCCCTTCGGTAAGCACTCGCATTCGGAGGACGACTGGGCGTGGGTTTGCGCGCAGCTTATCCACGGCCGGGACGCCGCGAGGCTGACGCATGAATTGGTAGTTCGTCGTTCCGATAAACCTGATCCTCTCTACTATGCCCAGCGCACCGTCGATGTAGCCTCAGCCTGCCTTTGGCTTGGCAGTGGCATCCCCATCGACGACGTAATCACCATGCTCGAAGTTCGTCGCCGCTTTGAGATTCCCGCCGCACTTTGCTCGGCTCGTGCGCGAGAGATTGCGGCCACAGCTCAGCGCATGATTGCCCGTCGGAAGACGGCCTGAATCCACACGCAAGGAGAACCTTATGCCATTGCTTGAAGTTGTCCAAACTCGCTACGTCAATGCGTCCGTTCGGTTGACGGATACGACTGCATTACAGCTCGATCAGTACGCCGCATTTATCCATGCAACGGCTGATGAAGTGACCGACCAGGCGCTCGCCTATGTCTTCTCAAAAGATCGTGACTTTCAGGAGTTCCTGAAGTCGCCTGAAGCCCAGCGGATCACGCCCACGTTGCGTGTGCGTCGGCCAGCCGCCAATGAGCCAGCCGAACCGTCTCGAAGCAAGCCGGTTTCAGTGGCTCAATCGGCATCCCAAACAGCGGCAATTGCGGCGGGATCGAAGGCATGATCCCACGCCTACAAGGGTGGCAAAGCCACTACGGTGCTACGCACCGGAAGAATTTAGACACTCCATCCCTCAAAGGGTGGTGTGTCGAGCCACTTCAGTTCACTGTCGTGAACATGAAGTAGCTCCGTGGTTTGAAAAACATCGGTTCACCGAGGTGAACGAACAGTTCACGACGGTGAACGCAGTTTTTGATCGCGAGGAACAGAATGAAATCAACACTAGATCTTGTAGAAAAACTCGATCATCGTCTGAAAGTTGAGACGCGCCGCACTAATACAGTCGGGACGCGAGTGACTGCATCTGAAGAACGGGAACTCGCATCGGCAGCACAGCGCGATGGAAAGAATCTCAGTGAGTGGGCGAGAGAAGTTCTCTTGCGCGAGGCGCGGTGCTCCGATCATGACGCAGTATTCACCGAAATCGTCGCTACGCGGATGCTCTTGGTCAACCTCATCAAGCCGCTCATTCTCGGCAAACCAGTCACGCCGCAGTGGATCACCGAGGCCATGAGCGCCGTGCGCCGTGAGAAGCGCCGGGCGGCACAAGAAGTTCTGCAACAGTACGCGGACGACACGAAGGGAGATCGATAATGGCTACACACTGGGGACGTAAAGAAACAATCATCTGGCCGCCGCATGTTCCGTTGATGAGCTATTCAGCGGTAGTGGCAGCGGTTTTGTTCACCTGCCTGCTGCTCTGGCAGCAGGTTCGCTTCAGCCTGCCACCGCTCGAACAGGCGTACCTCGGGGACTATGTTCGCGCCCGCGCCGGGGCCACTTTTCATCTGAACGGCAGCTACCGGCTCGTCTATTTGGGCGGCGGAAAGGCCAGGCCGCGGCTGGCTTTTCCGTCTGACTTTACGCAGGGCAAGATGACGCTTCCGAGCGGGAAGGTTGCGCCGTTTACGCTCGCGCAACTCGCACGCACACAAGGGTACGAGTTTCCGTTTCGCGCTCCAACCAAGAAGTACATCGACGCCTCCATGTACCGCTGGTTCCACGATGTTGTCTTTAGTGGCAGAAGCCTGTTGGCGGTTTTCGCTCTGCGCCTGATTTGCGGCGGAATTGCCCTTATAGCAGCACTCGGGTTTGCCATCCCTGCGGACATTAAACGCTTCCGGCAGATGAAATATGGCCGGGTTCTCCGTGGTCCCGTGATGCTTACGCCGCAGCAGTTCAACCGGGTTGCCAAGGGCGATGGCGTCGGTTTCGTGACCACCGAATCACGCCGGATGATGCGGATTCCTCGACGCAAAGAGGCACAGCACTTCCAGATCATGGGCGACACCGGGGTTGGGAAGTCGCAGCTCATCATGCAGATCCTGCGCCAGATCAGGGACCGGAAAGAGTCGGCCATCGTCTACGATCCTGCCTGCGAGTACATCCAGCGATTCTTCGATCAGAAGCGCGGCGACATTGTGCTTAACCCGCTTGACGACCGCTGCCCGTACTGGGGACCGGCGCAGGAGATGGAATCGAATGCCGAGGCCGACGCTATCGCCGCCTCGCTCTACCAGCGCAAAACGGACGTGATCGACGAGTTCTTCCATGACACGCCCGCCCAGATTTTTGCACACCTGCTGAAGCTGGGGCCAACGCCACACCAGCTTGCCGCATGGATGGCAAGCGACACCGAATTGCTGAAACGGGTTCAGGGAACCGAGATGGCCTTCTATATAGATAGGAAGGCCGGGCCGCAGCGTGCGGGTGTCCTATCTTCTCTCGGCCTTGTCGCTAAGGGTTTCCGGCTGCTGCCGGAGAAAGACGAAAACCGGCCCCTCTGGACGGCCCGCACATGGGCGAAAACACGCCAGGGATGGATCTTCATCACTTCGCAGACAGAGGTGCGGGATGCTCTGCGCCCCTTGCAGTCCCTCTGGATTGATCTTCTCGTGATGCGGTTGCTGAGCGTACCGCAGCCGGGACAGCGGCCGGTATGGTTTGTGATCGACGAGTTGGCGAGCTTACAGAAGTTACCACAGCTCCACACGGCGGTCTGCGAGAGCAGAAAGTCGTTGAACCCTCTCGTGCTCGGCTTCCAGGGAAAGGCCCAGCTTGAAGTCACCTATGGCCATCTGGCCGAGGTGATGCTCTCGCAGCCGGCCACGAAAATCTTCATGAAGACCTCGGAACCGAAGGCGGCCGAGTGGATCTCCGAGATGATCGGCAAGGTCGAAATCGAGCGGCTGAAAGAAACAAAATTCGACGGAACCAGGTCAGGCAAAAACTTCACCGTCGAACGGCAGATCGAACCGCTGGTCATGGGTTCGGAAATCTCCGGCCTCGACGACCGGCACGCTTACCTCAAGCTCGGTAACAAGGTCGCCCGTTTCGCCTTCGACTATCTCGACCTGCCTACGTCCACGGACAGCTTCATTCCGCGGAAGATGGCTGACGGCGGATTGGCGTTCGATCCAGATACACTCAAGCCGATTCCATCGGAAGACGAGGAGACGCCTGAAAACACAGGTTCCGAACTAGTGGCGACCGTCTCCGGGGACGCTCCTATAGTCCAGGAAAAATCGCCGCGCCCGATCCCCTGGCCGGTGCAGCAAGCAATGGAACAGACCGAGATTGCTCCCGAAAATCCATCTGCCCCCGTTCAGGAAGTTGCTAATACACCTGCCATTCCAGATCCTCCCGACACGCAAGAACATTCGGAAGACGAACAGATTTCCTTTGATTTGAGGTCATTGTAACCATGCTGACTATCTCCAAATCGCTCAGCGCCAGCCAGGCACAGACTTACCACAAGCAGGACTTCGCCTCCGAAACGCAGAGTTATTACCGGCAAGGCAACGCTATCGAGGGCGAGTGGCAGGGCCAACTCGCCACGCGGTTTGGTCTGTCGGGTGCGGTTTCACCGCTTGAATTTCAGCGACTCTCGGAAGGACTCCATCCAGCAACGGAGCAGCCCATGGTCCGCTCCCGCGCGGCCTTCGAGTACAAGAACGCCGATGGCGAAGCGATCAAGAGCGTCGAGCATCGGGCCGGGTGGGATGCGACCTTTTCGGCTCCGAAGTCGGTTTCGCTCACGGCTCTTGTCGGTGGCGACGGCCGAGTCCGGGAAGCCCATCGCGCCGCCGTTACTGAAGCTCTTAACGAGCTTGAACGGTATACGCAAGCCCGCATCGGCGGCAACCATCCGGCTGAAACGACCGGCAAATTCATTGCCGCCAAGTTCGAGCACGACACGGCGCGGCCTGTCGCGGGCTACGCCGCGCCGCAGCTTCACACCCATGCCGTCATCTTCAACGTTACCGAGCGCGCGGACGGCACGACACGCGCTCTTCAGGAGCGCGGCTTCTTTGAGTCACAGCAGTTCGCCACTGCCGTCTACCAGTCGGAGGTGATGTACCGGCTCCGCAATCTCGGTTATGAGATCGAGCGCGGCAAGAGCGGAGCACCCGAGATCAAGGGCTATACCCAGGAGTATCTCGGCGCTTCGAGTCCACGTTCCCGCCAGATACGGGAACAACTCGAAAAGACAGGCCGCACCGGTGCCGAGGCTGCCGAGATTGCGGCGCACTCGACTCGCGACCGCAAACAGAATCTTACCGCCGCAGAGGTCCTTGGCGCGCACAGGAAGATGGCTGTCGAGTTCGGCAATCAGCCCGAAAAGGTCATTGCCGCTGCTCGGGAGCGTGCCCGGCAACAGCATGTTCCGTCAGAAGTCAGCGTCAAAGCCAAAGAGGCCGTGACCTTTGCGCGGGACAGTGTTTTCGAGCGAGAGGCGGTCGCCGACGAGCGGCGGATTCTGCGTGACGCCATGCGTCGGGGGATGGGAGAGACAACGTACCGGGAGATTCGTTCGGAGTTCGAGACACGGCGCGCGGCAGGAGATTTTCAGATGGTAGACAGCCCCAAGTATGCTTCCGGGCGCAGGTTTACCACGCCGGAGACCATTGCCGCGGAGCGCGCCAATGTTGAATTCATGCTTCATGGCCGCAATGCTGTTGAGCCGATCCTGAGCGCCGAGCAGGCACAGGAACAGGCGCGCTCGCAGGACCTTCTAAACGAGGCGCAGCAGCGCGTCATCGAGGAAACGCTCAATTCCACTGACCGTGTTCACGGCCTTCAGGGGCGTGCCGGGACCGGTAAAACGACCGTGCTTCAGAGCATCCGCGAGGGTGCGGAAAAGAGTGAATACACGGTCGAAGGCTTTGCACCCACCTCCCGCGCCGCTGCCCAACTTCGCGAGGCCGGCATCGACGCCAGCACACTGCAAAGTTTCCTCGCCCGTGGCGAAAGCCGTCCCGGTGCAAGCCCGGAACCCCGCCACTTCTATATGTTGGATGAGTCGAGTCTCGCAAGCACCCGGCAGATGCGGGCTTTTCTCGAAAAGCTCAAGCCCCAAGATCGGGTACTCGTCATCGGCGATACCAGCCAGCATCAGGCGGTCGATGCAGGACGGCCTTTTGAGCAGATGCAGCAGGCAGGAATGCGGACCTCGCAACTCGACCAAATCATGCGCCAGAAAGACACGGAGTTGCGGCGCGCCGTCGAGCTTCTCGCCAACAACGAAACGGAAAAGGGCGTCGCGCTGCTTACCGAACAGGGCCGGGTGACGGAGATTGCGGGTGCCAATGAACGCATCACCTCGATTGCCAAAGACTATGCGGCGCGGCCGGAAAACACCATCATTGTCTCTCCCGACAACCGCAGCCGCCGCCAGATCAACGAAGCCGTACGCGCCGAACTCCGGCAAAACGGAACACTAGAGGCCGATGGACACGAGTTGCGCGTGCTCGATCATCGCTCCGATATGACCGGAGCCGACCGGACCTGGGCGGCGCGGTACAATGTGGGCGACGTGCTGCATTACCACACCGGCAGCAAAGCCGAAGGAATTGCGCGCAATAGCTTCGCCCGCGTTCAGGAGATCGATACTCGCGCCAACATGTTGACCGTAGAACTAGAAAATGGTGCCTCTGTCATCTACGATCCGCGCCGTTTGCGCGGTGTCAATGTCTTCACCGAAGCTGTGCGCGAGTTCTCGAATGGCGACCGTATTCAGTTCACCGAGCCCAATAAAAAAATCGGCGTCGCCAACCGAGATCTCGGCACCATCACCTCTATCGACAATGGGCAAATGACGGTTCGCCTGGACGGCAAGCAGCCGCGCGAGATCACCTTCGACACCTCCCAATTCCGGCAGTTCGATCATGGCTATGCGGTCACGTCGCACAGTTCCCAGGGATTGACGGCGGGCCGTGTGCTTGCCAATATCGACACCGAATCAAACCGGATGCTCATCAATACCCGTCTTGCTTACGTCGCTGTTTCCCGCGCTTCCGAGGATGTGCGTATTTACACGAACGACGCTGAAACTCTGGGCCAACGGCTCGCCACCGACATCTCGAAGACCGCCGCAGTGGACTTTCGCCCGCCCGATGCGACCGAGCAGGCGCGGGAGACTGTTCAGCTTTTCCGCGAGCATCAACCAAGTGCTGCAGCCGAACGGCTTCAGCAGCAGGGCCGAATTCACGAATACCAGAGTCCAGACCATCGCCTTGCGGCGGTTGCTCTGGACTACGCGGCGCATCCGGATCGGGCAGTCGTCGTTGCTCCTGATGCGGCGGAGCGCCGCGAGCTGACGCAGTTGATTCGCGCTGAGTTGCAGAGCGAGGGGAAACTTGCACGAGAAAGCCATTCGCTCTCGGTTCTCGTCGAGCAAAAGTTTACGAATCCGCGCTTCGCCGGGAACTACAAGCCCAATGACGAAATTCACTTTCGTACCGGCAGCCCCGTACTTGAAGGCATACCGCATAACAGCGTCGCGCATGTCCTCGAAGTCGATGCAAGCAGGAACATGCTGACCATCGAAACTGCCGATGGCGGGCAGGTCACCTACAATCCCACTCAACTCCGGAGCCAGACCAACCAGAGCAAAGTTTATAGGGAAGAGTCGCGAGAGCTGGCCGTAGGAGAGCGCATCCGGTTTACCGCTGCCGAAAAAGCACATCATATCCGCAATGGCGACTTCGCCACCGTAGAGCGAATCGAACCCGATCTCGCCGTCCGGCTCGACAACGGCAAGGCCGTCGAACTTGATGCCGAAGCGGCTCGCCATATCGACTACGGCTATGCCGTCGAGTCGGCCGGAAACCTTGCCGCAGATCGGGTGATTCTGACTGGTGAGGCCACACAGCTTGCCGGTCTCGAAAACGATCTGTCGCGTCTCAATCCCAGCATCCGCGAGCTTTCCATCTACACATCCGATTCGTCTCAGGCGCTTCAGGTGGAGCATGCCCAGAGTCCCGCCGCGGCCGAAACATTATCGAAGTCTCTTGCCGACACGGCGAATCTCGGCGTCGCAGAACCTTCAGTCGCGGAGACCATCATCGAGGAAATCGGGTTGCACCTCTGAAATATGATCATGTGCAGCGACTTACTTCAAACGCCGTAGCACAATTTCATTCAGCCGTTTTAGGCGCATCTTGAAAGCTTTGTGACTCATGGCGACTAGCGAAGAGTAATCTGGTTCTAGTGCCATCAACCACATATTAGGAAAAAGCATAACAACGGCCGAAGCGCTTGAGGAAATGAACGAAGCCGAATTTGAATTGCTTGCCATCAGATCGCTACGAGAGCTTGAGCCGGATTGTCTGACGGTTATTCACATGGAAATGAACGCCCAAGGAAAGACCATCCCTGGCTCTCTGGATGGTTTCTGTCGTGTCCCCTGCATTAATCCACCTCGGTTTGTCCTGATTGCGGCCACCACGACGAAACTCTCTAAGCTAAAGGGTAAATGGCTTTCGTCCGGAATCATCGAAAAGCCTACGGCTACATCGTCAAGAGTTAAACCTGCCAAGCGTAAAAGTGATCACTCTGCTCCTACAGACGAAGGTGATCAGCCAAAGGCGGCGAAGCAGGCTGCACCACTCTGCAGTAAGTATCCAACGGCCTCATTCGTCTTGTACTTGGCTACGAATCGAAATCTTTCTTTAGGACTGGAGAGTGTTGCGCGCAGTGCGGGCGATCTCGAAGGACTCGAAGTTCGTTTTCTCGAGCAAAGCAGATGCGTGACTTTTTGGACACAAAACCAATTGGTCAATGGCTCAGACAGGACCATCTTGGCATCGAAGCAGATCAGGTGTCATTGCCCCTAATGCAGAAAATGTGCAAGGATAGTCTGCTTCGCTGCTCCAAAGATGTCGCAATATTTGACGACGTTGACGCATTGGAAACCAGATCAAGCGCAATCTTATTGGACCGAGTGAAGGACCCGTCGGTGTGCTTGCACCTTATCGTCGGCTCTTCCGGCGTAGGCACCATTGCTGACCGGAAGAAACTCACGCAACGGACGCAATGAGCGGTTTCTTAGAATTGTGCTCGGGCAATTGGTCGAGCAGAACCACATTGAGCAGCGACTTGTGTACCTGAATGCGGCCGTTGTAATCGATAAAGCCGAGCTTGCGAAAGCGGTTCATGAAGAAGCTGACGCGGGACCGTGTGGTGCCGATCATGTCCGCCAAGGTTTCCTGCGTAATGGGAGGAATGAAGGTCTCCCGTTCGCCCGGTTTGTCGAATTCCGCCATTAAGAGGAGAACTCGTGCCAGGCGTTTTTCGCTGGAGTTGAAGAGCTGATCGACAAGATCGGCCTGGGTGCGCATACTACGGCCCAGCAGAAACGACAGAAACAGGTCAGAGAAGGTATGCTCTTCATGCATGACGCGAATCATCTCATCCCTTCCAATCTTGAGAGCCGAGCAGGTGCTCACGGCAGTGGCGGTTGCCAAGCGCTTTCCGGGTACTGTGGCAAGTGACTCCTCTCCGACAAAATCACCGGTCGAGAGAAGCGTGATCGTGGCCTCTTTGCCGCTCTGCGAAACCACGGTGAGCCTTGCCCGGCCACTCTGAAGATAGAAGACGGAGTCTGCCTGATCTCCCTGCGTGAAAAAGGATTGCTTCGGCTTAACCTCGATGGTTCTTCGACCAAACCCGGCGTGCGTAAGAAAGGCGGCTGGGTCAAATGTGGAGTTGCTTTTGTCGCTGACTAACATATGGCCTCCTTGCAGCCGGTTTGGATGGGAACTGTTGACTGGGGTGGGCTGATCAAGACCACGGACCAATGTTTTTCGCCAGAAAGGAAGGCCTATCCAACGAGTTCCGCCTCAAGCTGAGTGCCGCGGGCAAGAAGATGGGAGACGAATGAGCCGGAAAATGCGTGTTCCTCGTGAAGCACCCGCAACATCTCGTTCCTATCGATCTTGAGTACCGTGCACTCCGTAACCGCAGTCGCAGTCACCAAGCGCGCAGGGTAATCAGGCGCTACGCATTCCTCTCCGATGTAATCCCCTTCACCCAAATGAGCGATGGTTGCTTCCTTGCCATTTTGGGAGACGATGGTAAGGTTTACCTGGCCTTTTTGAATATAGAAAACAGTGTCAGCCTGGTCGCCTTGTGAAAAGACATATTCTTTCTCTTTCACATGGACCACCGTCTTGCAGGCGCGAGCTTTTGCGAGAAGGGCCACAGGGTCAAAGCCGGTACCTAGCTTCTTGACTCCAACTGGAGAAATCTCCAAATCCGGCCCCAAAGGGGAATCATGTTTTGCCTTTCTCATCGCTCTGTTCTCCAGTTGCCATGACCGGCCTATGACCTCGGCCCACGGGGACACGACACTTTTGCAGCCTGCACATAGTGTGCGGCAAATGGAATCGCCTGGGTATCGGGGATATTGCTGATAATGAGGAGCTTTGTCCGGAAAACCCCTGACAAGAAGCGCATCTTGCGCTGTCTACCGGGCAGAGACGCTGCTCACGACTGAATCTCTACCGGGCAGAACTGCCCGGTTCATTCTCCATCGATTCCGGGGACAACAGACCCATCTGCACGGCAAAGCGAACGACATCGCTGCGCGTCCGAAGTCCAAGTTTCTCGGTCAAGCGCAAACGATAGGTCTCGATCGTCTTCACACCGACAAATAGTTGCTTGGCGATCTCCGCACTGGTATAACCCCGCGCCACGAGCCGGAGTACCTGAAGTTCGCGAGGACTCAGAATGTGTGCCGGCCGTGTGGGGCGGCCTCCAGCGCTGCCCTTCGCCAACACGTCCTGGACAAGAACGCTGGCCAAACGCGGATCCACATAGACCCCGCCGCGATACACCGCTTGGATGGCGGCAATCAGTTCCGCATCCACGGCCCGTTTCAGCAGGTAGCCAGAGGCCCCCGCGGCCAGCGCCGATTTCAGGTACGCGGGGTCATCGTGCATGGTGAGCACAAGCACCCTTGTTTCGCGGCAATCGCGCGCCATCTCCCCCAGCGCTTTCATACCACCAACCCGCGGCATGGTGAGGTCCAGCAAGGCCACGTCCGGCCTCGTTTCCCGAGCGATCTGCGCCGCCTTCTCGCCATCGGCGGCTTCCGAGACAACTTCCATATCGGCCTGGGCATTGATCAGCATCTTCAATCCTGCGCGCAGAATTGCGTGATCGTCTGCAATCATCACTCTGATTTTGTGTGTTCGCGCCGGCATCTTGAGTACTCCTCTGCCCCGCTAAGAACTGACAGCCTGGTTGGCAAGCGGAACCTGCACCAGCATTTTGGTTCCTTTGCGCTGGGGAATAAAACGAATCGTTCCCCCAAACATGGCGGCTCTCTCGCGCATACTTTGAATCCCCAGACGGTGCGAGGAAACAGCCACGGTCTTGGCGTCAAAACCGCATCCATTATCGATGACTGCAACCTCCAGAGCAGCACCTAAGCGGGTGAATCGAATGCTGACCTTTCTGGCGCCCGAGTGTCTGGCCACGTTGGTCAAGGCTTCCTGTAGGATGCGATACAACGCGATCTGGATCTCGGACGGCAGGTCGCCAGACTCATTTTCATTGAGCGTGAGATCCACAGCGATGTTGTGACTCTTTGCGTATTCATTGACGTACCGGTTGAGTGCAACACCCAGACCATGGTCGTCCAGCACCGTAGGATGAAGCCCGCGAGCGAGCCGGCCGATTTCGTCGATGGCCTGGCCAGCGATTTCCCGCAACCGGCGTCCCTGTTCCTTCACATCTGCCAGTTCTCGAACATCCTCCAGGCTGCGCAGACCAACCAAAAGAGCAGTCAGCAACTGGCCGGCTTCATCGTGCAATTCGCGCGCGATCCGGCGCCGCTCTTCCTCTTGCGCCGAAAGGGTGCGCTCCAGAAGGAGCCGGTGCATCGCTTCGGCCTGCTTGATTTCCTCGGCCTGCTTGCGCTTTTGCTCACTCAGATTGGTGACCACCATGCCCAACGCCTGGCCTTTAAACCCACGAAACCTGTTCACCGACAAATAGACCGGAATCTGGCTTCCCGCTTTGCAGTGCAGACTGAATTCGCCTTTCACGAACGCCTTTTGCGCGTCCTTGAGCAGCGTTTCGAATCTGTCTTGCTCGGCTTCGACAACCAGCGACTGCACCGCAATCCCGGGAATCTTCCCTGGAGGCCTGCCCAGCATTTGTGCAAACCCGCGATTGCAGTAGTGCACGGCACCATCTCGTGACAAGATCGCCGCGCCTTCGCTCATGGCCTCGACCAACAATCGATAAGCGGGCTCACCGCCTTTCAGAGTCACTACCTGCTCTCCGCAGCGGCCAGAGACCATCAAAGCATCCACTTCGCCGGACTGGATGGCGCGAAGAGTTTCCTCGGCGGCTTTCAGCCGAGCGCGCAGCTTTGCATGCAGATCGGCAGGTGTGGGGGTCGATTTCCGTCGATCAGGATCCTGTTTTTTGCGAGTCCCTTGCAGCGCACCGGTTTTGCCAGACAGCTCTCCGTGGAGAGCCCGGACATCGGAGTGCGCTCGCTTGTTCGACATTGGGTATTTGAGCCTCTACTTCAGCGTGCTGGTTGAAGATCCAGCCCCACAAGAACACTCTCGGTCTTTGAGAGGTTCCCAATGATTCTTTTGACCGGTGGCGGGAGCCGTCTCACCAGGGTCGGAATGGCGATGATCTGATCGCCTTTGGCCAACTGCGGCTTCACTAGCAAGTCGACCACTTCAATGCGGTACTTGCCCTTCAACTTTTCCTCACAAATTTTCTTGAGGTTGGTGATCGCAGCAATCGAATTCGGAGTTTGACCCGCAATGTAAAGACGCAACCGGTAAAAGTCGCTGGCGCCGGTCTTTGCAGAACTCTTCTTGGCTACGCTCTTCCTTGCCACGGTCTTGGCTGCTGAACTCTTCTTTGTCGAACTCTTTTCCATGCGACTGTCACGCTCCGTTTCTGACCCAGATGGGCCAAACTTGCAACTCGGCCGCCCCAACTCAGTTTGGGACATTTCCGGCCGAGGCCGGCAAGTGATCCTTCAGTACGATCCCCAATTCCAGGCCTTTCTTGCTTACGATCAGCTCGCGTGCTTCCCGAGAGTGTGCCATGCCGCGGGATTTCAAAACGTAAAGCTCACGCCTCGGCCGTCCGTTGGGCTTGCTGTCCCGCAACACAATCCAGGTATCCATGAGAGAGGAAACGGCTGCCGCGGTTCTCTCCTGCGGGTCTCCTGCGAAGGTCAGATTTGTGAACATCGATGTGATCTGTTGCATCTTTAGAAAATCAACCAGGCGCACGAGCATCGATTTGATGTCATAGCTGCCCGAGGCCGAGACCAGATTTGTGATCGGGTCGATGACCACAACACTCGGTCGAACCTGGGAGATCAATCTGTGAATCACGGCCAGATGTCCTTCAAGGCCGGTGCTGGTCGGCCGCATCGCGTTGAAGTGCAGCAAACCCTTCTTCATCCACGGCTCCAGGTTAAGACCAACCGAGCGCATGTTGCGGAGAATTTGACTGGGAGACTCTTCAAACGTGAAATACAAGCATTTTTCTCCACGAGCGCAGACAGCACTGGTGAAGTTCGCCGCCAGACTGGACTTCCCGGTTCCCGCCGTGCCTGTCACCAGCACACTGCTCCCGCGGAAAAATCCCTTGCCCTCCATCATCTCGTCCAAACTCGCAATCCCGGTCGAAACACGGTCCGTAAGAGCTTTGTGAGTCAGTACGAGAGAGGTGATGGGCACTACCGAGATGCCGTCTTCATCGATCAGGAACGGATATTCATCCGTGCCGTGGGAGGTGCCTCGGTACTTGACGACTCGCAACCGCCGCGTGGAAATCTGTTCTGTCACCCGATGGTCCAGTGAGATCACGCAGTCGGCGACATATTCCTCCAACCCGTGACGGGTCAGCGTGTTGATTCCGGCTTCTCCCGTAACAATCGCGGTAAGCTTCTGGTCTTCCAGCCAGCGGAATAGCCGGCTGAGTTCAGATCGCAGTATCGCTGAGTCAACAATTCCGGAAAAAAGCGCCTCGATGCTGTCCAGCACAACACGCTTCGCTTTGACTGCTTTGACCGCCTCGGCCAAACGGATGAACAGGCCATCGAGATTGTATTCTCCGGTCTCGGCAATCTGGCTTCGTTCAATGAAAACGTAATCCACCAACAGCTTCTTGCGCTTGGTTAGATCGCGTAAATCGAACCCGAGCGATGCAACATTGGCCGTCAGCTTCTCTTCGGTTTCTTCGAAATTCATGCACACGCCAGGCTCGCCGTATTCAACCGCGCCGTGTACCAGGAACTCCATGCCGAGCAGGCTCTTGCCGCTGCCCGCGCGGCCACACACCAGCGTGACACGACCTTTTGGAAGGCCTCCGCCTGTAATTTCATCCAGTCCCTGGATTCCTGTAGGAACCTTGGCGAGCGATGTGCGAACAACTTTAGGCTTGGGCTTGACGCGCGACATAGCAAAACTCCCGAAAATCAAGTACTTCTTATTTGTGTGTCGAACTTCTTTCGTATCCTAGCATTACGGGGGTTCTGTGTGCCAACATCCATGCGCAGCCCCATGCTCGAAAGCGGCAGGCGGCTCAGGGGCAACTAAATAATGCTCGCAAATGGCAAGCCATCGCTCGCCGCCATCTGGTGGAGCTTTGCTTGAGAGATTGGGACACAAAGAGTGAGCGCTACGCGAAGCACATCTTGTGCCGGGAGAACTGTCGCGTCATTCTTGAGTCATGGGACAGTACAAGGAAGAAGATCTGGCGTATTGGCGTGGTCTTGTATCGGAGCAGGTGGCAAGCGGCACGAGGATAGCCGCATTCTGCCGAGAACGGGACTTGCGCGTCTGGCAGTTCTACGAATGGAAGAAGCGCTTGCGCAAGTTAGCCGCAGCAGGGTTTGTCGCAGTTGAAGTTTCCAAAGCGGAAACGTCTACGCAGCGAGTTCCACACACAACGCAGATGTCCGGGATCGAGATACGTCATCGCCGTGGCTGGAGTTTGATCGTGGAGCCTGGGTTTGATGCGAGTCACCTGCATCGTCTGCTGTCCGTTCTGGAGATGGAACCGTGATCGGCCTGCCGAGTTTGCAGATGTTGGATGGCGCGCCGGGACCGCGGATCTGGCTGGCGGCGGAAGCGACCGACATGCGCTGCGGCTTCGATCGACTTGCCGAACGCGTGCAGTCGGTGATTGGCGAAGATCCGCTGAGTGGTCATCTGTTTCTCTTTCGCTCACGCAACGGCAGCCGCTTGAGGATCCTGACGTGGGATCGCGATGGCTATGTTCTGTGGTACAAGCGTCTTGAGAAGGGCGTGTTCAAGTTACCGCGCATGGCGCCTGGAAGCTGTTCGATTGAGCTGCGCGCGAGTGAACTGGCGATGTTATTGGATGGCATTGACATGACAAAACTGAAGCGCGTTCCGCGTTATGAACGGTCGCAGAAAAACCGCGTAAAAATGCAAGAAAATATGGTTGCATGAGGTGACTTATAGCCCGTTAACTACGTCTATCTAAGTAGGTGGCGGAGATAAGTTCCAACTCGCTTAAGTTACCAGAAGACAGCGCATCGTTGCAGGCGATGGTGCAGCAGTTGCAGGTTCAGAATCTTCGTCTGCAACTGGAGTTGGAGCGCTATAAGAAGTGGTATTATGGTCCGCGCGCTGACCGGTTACGGTCTAACCAGGATGTCGCGCAACTGCTGCTGAACTTCGCCAAAGAGCTGGATCAGAAACCAATTCAAGCGGAGGATCTTCCCAAGCCTGCGGAACCCGCAGAAGAGTTACGTCGTGTTGGTCGGCGCAAGGGCCGTCGCAATCTGGCCCGCTTCGAGAACCTTCCTGTCACCACGCATGTTTACGAACTGAGCGAAGCAGAGCGTGCTTGCCCTTGCTGCGGCCTGACGCGCAAGGAGATCGGCGCCGATGAAAGCTGGCAGGTGGAATATTATCCTGGCCACTTTGAACGGATTCATCATCTATGCAAAAAGTACGCATGCACGCACTGCGAGACGAACGGCGAAAACCCCAGCATCCAGGCGGCGAAGAAGCCGGAGACGGCCATTGACAAAGGGTTTGCCGGACCTGGCTTGCTGAGTTACATCGTAACTAGCAAATTCAGTGATTACCTTCCGCTGTATAGGTTGGAAGATATCTTCGCGCGGCAGGGCTTCGAGATCTCGCGCGCTACGCAGTCGGTATGGTGCGGCGATGTGGCGGACTTCGTTGAGCTGCTCTATCAACTGATGGCGGATCGCGTTCGCGCCTCGCATGTGGTGGCCACCGACGACACCATCTTGCCGATGCAGAACAAAGGAAAAACGGCGAATGCGCGCATGTGGGTTTACGTTGGCGACCAGTCTCAACCGTATAACGTCTTCGACTTCACGCTGGATCGCGGCCGCGATGGACCAAAACGCTTTCTGAAAGATTACAACCAGGTACTTCTTGCCGATGGCTATGCCGGTTACAACGGAGTTGTGGTTGGCAATGCAATCACGCGCGCTGGCTGCTGGGCGCACATGAGACGCAAAATCATTGATGCGGAAAAGTCCGCGCCGGAGATAGCTAAGGAAGCGGTCAAGCGGGTGGGTGCGCTTTATGCTGTCGAGCACCAAGCGAAAGGTCTAACTGCAGAAGAGCGTCTGAAGTTGCGTCAGGCGCAATCGGCGCCGTTGCTGACGGAGTTACACGAACGGCTGCTTGTGTGGAAGGAACAGTTACTGCCAAAGCATCCCATGGCCGAGGCGATCAACTATGCTTTGGGCCAATGGAACGAGCTGAACGTTTTCTCAACTGATGGCGCTGTGCCGATCGACAACAATGTTAGCGAGCGAGAGATGAAGCGCATCGTGCTCAATCGGAAGAACAGTCTGTTCGTCGGCAATCCACGCGGTGGAAGAACGGCAGCCATCCTTGCCAGCCTGACCAGCACCTGCCGCCGCCATGACATCGATCCGCAACGCTACATCACGCAGTTGTTGATTAATCTGCCGCTGGTTCCCATCAACCAACTGCCCCTCTGGCTGCCCGACCAGTGGAAGATAAACCAGGCTGCTCAACTAAACGCTCTGCAAAATTCCGCACCACAAACTGCATAGTGCATGGACTTCAGATAGCGCTCACCACAAAGACTAGTCGCGGAGAACGAGGTTGAGGAGAGAATGACGAATTCGCAGTCCGCTGCCGCTATAAGCAAGAAAGCCCAACCTTCTGAACCTATCCATGAAAAAACTGACGCGGAACAGAGTTGTATCCGCCATGTCGGCAAGGGTCTCGTGACTGACATTGGGGATTACAGTCTCGTGCCCGCCTTCCTCGCCGAAGCGAGCCTGCAAGAGCAGAACCTGAGCCAGTCTCTTTTCGCTGGAACCGAAGAGTTAGTCAACTAAATCCTGCTGGTATCGGATGTTTCGTGCCAGCAGATGCGCTACGAATAGATCCGAGAACGCAGTGTCCCGGTGAAGCGCAAGCGTCATTGCTTCCTTGTCAATTTGCAGGAGCTTGCAGTCCGTCATTGCGGTCGCAGATCCCGTCCGCAAAGGCTGCCCCGCCAGGCCACCGTCTCCGAAAAACGATCCTTCGCTCAATATGCCCAGGGTCGTCTCCTTGCCAAATTTGGATACGACAGTGTGCCTGACAGTGCCTTCCTGGATGTAGAAGATCGGGCCCACTGCGTCCCCTTGCTTGTAGATTGCTTGTTGCTTAAGGTAGGTCACGACTTTTCGGCCCTTGCCGATAGTCGAAAGGAACTTCGCTGGATCGAGGCCGCGATTCTTCTTGGCCAACGTGATTGATGTCGTCAAGGACTTCTCCCAATGCGGAACACACATTTCTAATTTTTTTATCAGAAGTGCGATCACCAAGAGTGGTCACTTTTGCTCGCAATCGGCAAAACACCAAAAAATGCGCTGCGGTAAACAGGGCCAAACCGTGTAAGGGAAGCTTCATCGCGGCATGACATAGGCATATTTGGGAGATTTGGTGTCAACTACGTTTCTCACCGGCCAATCAGCGTTGTAAGGAATTCGAGCCTCTCCGGTTGAAGGAAATGCCGTTTACGGCGCTCGGCGTTTCGCCGACATTTCGGGTTCGCCGCCGACTGGGGCGAAAACCCGACTGATATAGAATTCGATCAGGCGGTTTCGCTTCCTCCAGGGAAAGTTGGGGCGGGCGAGCAAAAGTGAAACGAGCCCATGCAGCGCGGCCCACAGACTCTGAGCCAAGAGCTCAAGCTCCTGTGGGCGTTGGCCTGCACCAATTGTTAAACCGACGGCCTCCCGAAGGAGGTAGAAGGCTTTCAAACCGGCCTCCAATATCGGATCATCGCCGCTGCTAGCAGCAGACGCTAATTCTGGCTTCTCGACCATGAACGCGAGCCTGTAGGCATCCGGGTGCGCCAAGCCAAAATCGACATAGATTCTGCCCAGTTTAGAGATGTCGGAGTTGCCCCGCTTGAGTGCAGCCAGACCAGCAGTGATACGCGATGTCAATTCCTCGAAGGCCCGCGTACATACTTCCGCCTCCAGAGCCTGCTTGTTCGGAAAAAATGCATAGAGACTTGGCTGCGAAATCCCCACAGCGGCAGCGATCTGCCGGGTGGTCACTGCCTGCATCCCATGCTCACCGAACAGCTTGAGTGCAGCCGCCAGGATTTCCTCGCGGCGGGGGCCGATCGGTCGCGGCTTACGGGTAAATCCTGTTTCTGACTTCATGAGCTTACCAATCCTAAATTTCAGGTCTTGACGCCATCACCAAATTAGATTATACATAACCTATCTACGATAGCCTATCTATGATAGGTAAAGGCGGGCGGGCTCCGCATTCCGGCTTTCATTCAGGTTGTGCTCCCGTGGTCAGCAAATATCGGCGAAATTAACGTTTGGAGAAGAATATGCGGATGACCAGGTTTTTCGAGATTCCTCTGCCCATAGAGAAGATTGATCTCTATCGGTGGGTAACAGAGATGACGGATGCCGATTACGCTTCGTTCGCTCGTGGACACAAGGCGATGGGAAGTTATTTCAAAGACGGTCGTTTCTTTATGACCAACGTCGAGATGATTGGCAATGAGATGGTCGTTCAACACTATGCCTTGCAAGAGCACCGACCGGATCGCGTGAGGTTCTACTCAGAAAAGTCGAAAGCTCATATCTTGCGCTGGTTTCCTGCCGTTGTGGGAGTGCCTTGGGAAATGTCATTGAGGGCGAAAGGCTCTGATCGGTGTGATCTGGTTTGCACGATCGGCGCCGATTTCCCTAACCTGATGGTCGCTATCGGCGCCTTTATCAATGGGCTCGGCGGCTTGTTCCTGCGCAGGCACCTCAAAGAAGAGGGCGAAGCTTTCGCTCGAGACATTGAGCAGAAGTTCCGGAAAGTGCCTGTGCAAGCCTGAGACCTAAATAGAAGAACCTCAATCCCGGAGCGACAGTCGGGGTTGGGCCGATCAGCCTGATATTGCGCATCAGATGCCACCTTTCGGCGGAACTGGCGTCGGCCTCTCCGACAAGTTGGATCAGAGCTAACGACTTCCTTGTTCCGGCAAGTGTGGTGTTTGCTGCGTCGCCACTTGCTGGTGAGAAACCTGTTCGTTTGACGTCTTTCGCTTGTTTCTATCAAAGACCTCCTGCGCCTGTTCGATGGCGGCCTGGTGAGCCGCGACGTCTCCAAGGCTTCTGCGGTTGGCTTCGGCAAAGCCCAAAGTCCGGTTGCGAACGTGGGATCGGAGCAGGCTACAGCGGCGCTAACGGAGATTCCTGCCGCTGGGCTTGGGTTAGGACTCTGAGGTTTGCGAAATCGTCTCAATACGCCATTCAATGTTCCTTTGAGCCTGAATATTTCGGAATCCAAATGCAGCGGGCCTAGATGCGTCCAGTCAGCTTCACGCCGATCTTGCGCGCAAGATACAGAACGGGAAGAGTGGCAAAGCCCCGGACCAGCAAAGGCTTCGCCGCCTGCACCACCTTTAATGTTCCGGCTGGAATTCGGTTGCCAAACAGGAGGATGGCTTCTGCACTATCGTCCTGACGTGACACCCAGCGAAGGCCCTGGCAATCTGGAAATTGCCGGTAAAGTGCCTCGGCCCATCTCCGAGTTTCAGGGTAATGTGCTTTTGTCGTGTCAATCAGATGGGCTCTGTCGATTCCCAGCTTGCGTAAAGCGACGTTGCCGAGATCGATCAACGATAAATTCGCCTTTGAAATCACAACGCTATGAACCTGGCCTTCCAATCGTGTCTTGTCCACATTCTTCAGATCGGGAGTGTAGGGAACATCCCGGAAGACGGTTTCCATCAGAGCGCAATCCATCGTCGAACCGCCGTAGAGAACCGGAATGATCTCGCCCGCAGCGTCGCGGATCGGACTAAAACGCGCGTTTCCCTTGGCGCTTGGGTTGTACTCCGTTTCCGCGTAGGCGGAGGAATGTATCCGGTGGATCGGCCTTCCAGGTTTCCAGGGAATGGCGGTCGTTTTCAATGGCCCAGCCGGCACCGCGTACTTTGATCCGGCCTTAGCCATTCGGGAAATCCTCGGCTTCATCGCGGGCCGCGGCGATCACGCTCTTTGGATCGGTCGCTATAACATCCTTTGGTTTGCGGTCGTCCAGAAAACTGTTGACTCCTTCGAACCAGTACGCAAGCCCCCAGGCGGTCTTCTTGTCTCCGAAGATTTTCATGACTTCAGCCAATGCCTTGTACGGCCGGAAGTTGTCGTCCGGGTTCAGCGCATAAAGCGGGTAGTAGTCCGTGCCTTTGTGATGAATCGCGAAGATTGCACCATCTTTCTTCCACTTGTGCGGCTGTGCGCTGGGATTCTTCGCGCTGTACCCGGCGAGTTCTGCGATCTTCGGCGCCGTCACCAAACTGCCGCTGCGGAGCACTTCCGCTTTGGCTTCGGCCACCATCTGGGCCTCAATGACGGCAGACTCGGAAAGTGCGATATTGGGAAGAAATGCGTCAATCAGGCTGTTGACCCTTTGCTCGGTCCGGCTTTCGACGATCTCCGGGAGCATCTCTCCGACCTTCCGGATCACGGATGCGAAGAGAACGGACTGTTCCACATTTTGAAAGACCACGGCAACGCCCGACACATCCGTCCCCCGGAAGTAGTCGCTCAGTTCGCTCCCCGTGCCTTCGAGAACTCTCGGGCGCAGGGCGGTTTTCAAGGCTCCCATATTTGCTCCTTATTTATGAATATTAGCATGGCTTCAATATAATTTCCATCACCTGCAATCTTGAGTAGTGGGCCAATTTGAATTCAGGGTCAATTCAGGATCTGAATCGAAGTCTTCGAATCCCACAAATTTACATAGTCGGTGCTGGAATTATAGGATTGGTACACGAGGATTTGTGGAATGACCTCAAAACCCGACTACGGTATAGACGCTCCAGGCGTGATCCGCAACCTGTTCTTGGCGAGTGGATGCGCGTTTGTCTTAGCTCTCTTTGCGCCGGCTCTACTGCATCTTGGTCCCCTAGTGGTTAGCCTTCGTGTAACGGCTTGGGCCATTGGTATCGGCTGCTCGGCAAGCGGTTTCCTGATGCTGCTCTATGCAAAGAAGGGAAAATTCTTGCACCGAGACCGAATGTTGAAACTCCACATTTGGCGTGGGAGCGAGCAGGTGCTGGATGTAGGGACAGGGCGAGGTCTGCTGTTAATCGGTGCTGCTCGGCGGATTACCACGGGCCATGCGATCGGCATTGATATCTGGAATAAGGATGACCTAAGTGGAAACGCTCTTGACCGGACGGAGCGGAACTTGGCTTTTGAAGGAGTGACGGAAAAGTGTTCGTTGGCAAGCGAAGGCGCTCAGAAAATGAGTTTTCCGAACGAGAGCTTCGACGTGATTTTGTCGAATCTTTGCTTGCACAACATCTATGACCAACCAACTCGTTTGCAAGCCTGCAAGGAAATCGTCCGTGTGCTCAAGACGGGAGGGATGGCTATTATCTCTGATTACAAATCGACCAACGAATATGCAAAAGCTTTCCGCAACGAAGGTCTGCGGGTAGAACGCAAGCGACCTAATTTACTGACGACCTACCCGCCGCTCCGAATCCTGGTAGTACGCAAGACCCAATAGTTCCAGCGAACCTGCTGGACATCCATCTAACTGTAGATCCAAACTGACCCACTACCTGCTAACGCAGTCGAATATATCTCTTATTTACAACCTAATCTTTCCAGTTTGGAAACTGGAAATTATGCGATTTGCCAGCGTGAACATGAGAACAAGAACGAACACGAGAGATGCAGAGGAAAATCCGCCAAGCAATTGAAGCGAAAGATCGTACCAGAATGCCGCAATGGGACTTGGGCTCCGTCTGTGACTACAATGGACTTTGTCGAATATGTTGTGGATAGGTCCGTGTTTTGGGGGGCAAGTCGCATGAGGAATCTGTCGTTGTCGAAGGTCTACCAACTACTTGAACCGGGACCGGTGGTTCTGTTGACCACGGCTTCCAAAGGTCACGCCAACATCATGGCGATGTCCTGGCACATGATGGTCGAATTCACGCCCCCGCTGGTTGCCTGCATTGTCAGCAACGCCGACTACAGCTATACGGCGCTGCGTTCCACCAAAGAGTGTGTGATTGCCATTCCGTCGCGCAAACTGGCGCGTAAAGTTGTGGGCATTGGAAACTGCTCCGGCCGGGACGTGGACAAATTCAAGAAATTCGGCTTGACAGCAGCTCAGGCCAAGCGGGTTGCCACACCTCTTATCGCCGAATGCTTCGCCAATCTCGAATGCAAGGTCGTCAATACACGGCTGGTGAACGAGTACAGCCTATTCGTTCTGGAAGTGGTCAAAGCCTGGGTCGATGCGGCGCAGAAGAATCCGAAGACCATTCACCATCACGGCTACGGCGAGTTCATAGTCGATGGAAGAAGGATCAAGCTGCAATCCCAGATGCCTTAAAGGGTTCATCACCTTTCACCGAAAAAGGATGGCGGGGTCCACCCAGGCATACTGTATCGCTCATCTCATAAATTTCTATTGCTCAAAATAGGTAGAGAATAAATCACTTGCGCGCTTGATTCCTTCCTCGGTCATCACTACAGACTTGACCTTGCCTTTGGGATCGGAGATGTATCCCTGATCGTGCAACCGATCAAGCACCTTCCAGGCGTGCATTGCGTTCCCATCAGAGAACATCGTCAGCGATAGCAATGCCAACGTCATCTCGTCCACCTTGTCTCCGTTATATTCCATCGCACATCCCCCCCAATCTTGATTGTCTCAGTGAATGGAAACAAAGGACTCATCGTTCTTTCACTGGGTTCAGCATCTCACTACTACCTGAAAAGCGGAGGCTTTCGGGTGGGAAGGCTGCGCGGCCCTTCCCTCGCTTCGACCGCCGATTAAGCTGGCGTTCTACGCTCCCCATCCATGCGAGATCCATGCGAGGCCCGGCCCTTACGTGCGTACAAGCGTACAGCAATTCGGAAGAGTACCGAATTTCTTCTTCGTTTAAGTACCCCCGCTTCATGCGGCTTTATGGCAGAAGCGGTCGGAACCCGTCAAGGCTCTCCGCATTCGCTGCGATGAACGGGCTGGAGAACGCCCGGCCTTGACTGAACCCGCCTCGCCTCTGCCCGCCGCGCAAGACATAAAGCGGGGGCACTCAAACAAAGAAATTTGGTTTGAGGCGGATGCCCTCCCTTCAAATTCCGCCCCACGCGGGCACCACAGGAGAGCAAACACCATGCCTTACACCAGCAGCAACACCGCTACCACCACCGCGCCGCACAGCAAAAATGCGGCGCTTCGCAGCCAGTCCCCTTACCAGCAGCGAACCAGCCAGAAAGACAACCCCACGCAGCAACTCATCAAGCAGGCCGTGGATTACCTCATCCAGCAGCTTGAGGCGGGCAAGAGCGAGACCTTGACCGCGTATCTCGCCGCAATGGCCCGGTTCCATGCGTATTCTTTTGGGAACATTTTGAGTATTGCGAGACAACGCCCCTCAGCGACCAGAGTAGCCGGGTTCTACGCATGGAAGGAACTGGGTCGGTTCGTGAAACGCGGCGAGAAAGGAATCCAGATTCTCGCCCCGATGATTGGCCATCGGCGCAGGAAAGACGACGCCGAACGGATAAGCGGTACGGACAACAGCCCAAAGCCGCAGCCTGTCTTGATTGGTTTTCGCGCCGTTTATGTCTTCGATGTGGCGCAGACCGAAGGCGCGGACCTGCCCGAATTCGAGCACAGCATATCGGGCGAAGTAGGCACGCACCGCGACCGGCTTACCGATTTTCTCGCGCAGCAGAATATCACACTCGAATACAACGAGAACATCGCGCCCGCTCTTGGTGTCAGCTACGGCGGCAAGATTGCTTTGCTGCCGGGCCAGTCTGAGGCCGAGGACTTCACCAGTTTGGTCCATGAAACTGCTCACGAACTTTTGCATAAATCCACCCGCCGCACCATCACCACCCAAGCCGTGCGCGAGACGGAAGCCGAGGCCGTGGCCTTCATCGTAGGCCAAGCCATCGGCCTTGAGATGGGGCGGGTGGCGAGTGACTACATTCAGATGTACGCAGGAAACGCGGCGCTTCTGGCTGAAAGCCTTGAAGTTGTACAGCACACCTCTGCGGTGATCTTGGAGGCCATCACCGGGGAATCAGCCACCACGCGGAATGCGCCTTCGGCCTCAACGCCAGAGAAGGACGCAATCGCGGAGGTGGCGTAATGCAAACCATCCTTCGCATTCTTGAGCGGGCCGGAGGTTTCCGGCCCACCCTTTACCTCAAGATCGAGAATCCACCGTACATGGCCCTTGTCATTGAAGCCATGCCGGAGCCGGGACCGCTGAATCTGCCTTCAATTTCCGTTGCGCATTACGGCGAACAGAATGGCGACCTGATGCGCGACCCGGAAATGTGTTTTGAGCTATCGAAACCACCGCTGTGCGGCCTCGGACTATCGGCTTGGTATTTCAGAAATGACTATCTCGGCGTCGAGCAGTATTCCCGCTATCGGGACGGGGAGAATTACGTTTTCCTTTCCGGCCTCTACGAGCAGCACGCGAAGTTCGCGCGGCAGTGGGACAGGAATCTCCACGCACAGGGTTTTCTCGAAGCTTTCACGGACAAGTCGATTCGCGGCTAGTCTGCTCCCTGCGGAGCGGACCACGCCCGTCGTGTCCCCGCTCCGCGCGTCTTCACTTTACAACCGCTCGAAAGGAGCATATTCAAATGGAAACGACCATTATCAATGCCACCGAATACCGCGATCTTCCACTTTCTCAACTTAACGAATCGAAGACCAATCCGCGCCGCGTCTTTGACGAAGCCGCTCTCAAGGAGCTTGCCGCCAGCATTCGCAGCCAAGGCGTACTGTCGCCCTTGCTTGTTCGCCCACTTACCGAAAGCGGCTTCGAGATCGTGGCCGGTGCGCGGCGTTACCGCGCCGCGCAGATGGCCGAGGTTGCCACCGTGCCGGTCCGCATCGTCCATCTGTCCGATGCCGAAGTAATCGAAGCGCAGTTAGTCGAGAACCTGATTCGTGCCGAGATTCACCCGATGGAGGAGGCCGAGGGGTTTGCGCGGCTTTTGGCGCTTGAAGAACCGAAGTACAGCATCGAACAGATCAGCGCAAGGGTGGGCAAATCGCCCGTGTTCGTCGCCTCTCGCCTCAAGTTGGTTGACCTTGTGCCCGTAGCGCTCGAAGCCTTCTACGCCAACGAGATCGGCATAGGCCATGCGCTGCTCTTGGCAAAGCTGCCCACCGACCAGCAGGAACAGGCGCTTTCGGCCTGTTCCAAGGAAGTCTACAACGGAGAACATAAACCTGCGCGGATTCTCTTGCCGGTGCGCAATCTGCAATTCTGGATTGAATCGAACGTCTTGCTTGTTCTGAAAGATGCGCCCTTTGACAAGCGCAATGCACAGTTGGTTCCAGCGGCGGGCAGTTGCGCCGATTGCCCAAAACGGACAGGGCACAACAAACTCCTGTTTGGTGACGACCTCGGACGGCAAGGCGACCAATGCACCGACCCCGGTTGCTATCAATCGAAACTCGCGGCGCACATAGCAAAGGCTGTCGCCGCGCAGCCGAGCCTTGTACAGATCAGCACTGCCTACGGGACGCAGAAGGAAGGCAGTCCCGTATTGCCCCGCAACAAGTACACCGCGATCCGCGACGACAAGCCGAAGTCCAACGACGAGGCCAAGCGCCTGGAGTTCAAGGTGTGCAAGTTCACCACCGACGCCATCATCACCGAGGGCAGCGAGATTGGAACCACGCACAAAATCTGCGCCAATCCCGCTTGCCCGGTCCATCACCCGAAGAAGGCCAACGGCGCAAGCGCGAACGAAGCGCAGTTCAAGGCTGAGCAGGAGAAACAGCGCAGGGAGGAAGCCATCGCCAACGCAACCGGCTTGCGCGTTCTCTCTGCGATTGGCGCGGCTGTGCCAGTGCGATTGATGAAACGCGACTTACTATTTGTTGCGGAGCGCGTGGTCAACCTGCTGGACGAAAACCGCGCCGCGATTCTCGCCAAACAGCACGGCATCAAGAAGACCAAAGACAATGATTCCATCGGAAAGCTGTTCGTGGCTTTTCTTCGCCGCGCCGACGAAAGCACCTTGGGTCGCGCCGTGGTCGAGGCCGTCGTATTGCTTACGGCCTCGACCAGCAACGCTTCGCACGTTCTGCGCGATGCCGCCGAGGTTTACAAGGTGGACGTGGTCTCTATCACGGCCCAGGTCAAGCAGGAGTTCGCCGCCAAGGAAAAAGCGAAAGCGGCGAAGAAGACCGCACCCAAACCACCCGCAAAAGCACCGGCAAAGACCGCGAAAAAGGCAGCAGCATAACCGACAACCGAACAGAAATACTGAGCGGAGCCTGTAATAAGGCTCCGCATTTTTGTGTCCGCCCTGCCCGTCTGCCCGCCCTTGTGAGATGCTCCCGCCGTCCGGCGGGAGCGGCAGCATGTGCCCACCCGACGTGCAGGGCCGTCGTCGGCCCTGCGGCCGAAAGAAGCAGTCCCCGCACTCGACCGTCATCAGCAGAGAATGCGGCGAAGAAATCCGTCCATCGCCCGGCGCGGAGTGAGCCTCATAAGTATCTCGCAAATGCTGTTGTCGGCACCGACGGTTCCCAAGCACAGACATGGGAAATCAAAACCGTCGGTGCCGTTGGGTGGTCACTCCCCTAGCAACCGCCCATCCCTTGAATGTCTTTTGGCTGCGCGCTGGCGAGCCTTACGCTCACCGTCGGCATCGATGGAGCAATGGACGAGGCCGCCTCCACCCGGTTCTGCCCATCGCGCTTCGCCATGTATAGAGCCTTGTCCGCAGCCTGGAACAGTTTCTGTGGAATTGCAGCAGCCTTTTCCGACTCAGTCGTCGCCGTGGCCACACCGATGCTCGCTGTCACGGACACCCACTCCTCGGAATTCTGCTTCGAGTGAAAGCGCAGCACCTCGACCGCACGACGCACCTTCTCAGCGGCTCTGACTGCGCCGGCATGATCGGTACCGGGAAGAATGATCGCAATTTCGTCCCCACCCCAGCGGAAGACAATATCGGAAGTGCGCACGTTATCGCTGATCGCTGAAGCCACCGCAGTCAAACACTGGTCTCCGAGGGGATGGCCATACTGGTCATTTAGCAGCTTGAAATGATCGAGGTCGAGCAGCAGCAGCGAGAGCTGCGATTCATCGCGGACCGTACGTTTCCACTCTTTTCTGAGAGTCTGGTCGAAGGCGCGCCGATTCCAGAGCCCGGTGAGTGCATCCGTCAAGGCCAGGGCGGACAGCTTCTCCTCCAGTACCTTGCGGCCGGTGATGTCCCTCATGGACAGAACGTAGACGCGGGGCTCCGCACTCACCGGATCGCGCACACACTGGGCATTGATGCTGATCCAGACCGGGGTCTGGTCCTTCCTCAGCAGCCGCACTCTCACGTGGGAATAGGCAGCGCCATCCTCCGCGCTGCCCGTGGCAATATCTTCGAGAACCGCAACGTCCTCGTGAAATACAAACACGTCGAAATCTTTGCCAATCATTTCGCCGGGAGCCCGGTTGAGAATGTCGAGAGCAGAAGGAGATACGTAGCGAATCGCATGATCCGCACCAACGCTGCACAGAATATCGGCACAGTTCTCTACCAGGAACCTATAATCGAACTCGTCCGCGCCGCTCGGCTCGTGTTGGTCTTCAGGAGGAATCAGCTCAACTCCTCGAACGAGGCCAGGAAAAGATGTTTGCGGTGCGCCCCCGCAAACAACCCTTAGACCCGTGGTCGGGGAGTTCGAAAAGCCGATAGGACACGGCCCCCGTGACCTTTAGCCGCGAAGCCTGGACATGCGTCACAGGCTCCCCGACCCGAAGGTAAGGGAGATCACACGCCTTGCGGCGTGCCTTAGTCCTATTCAGGGTTTCGACGCCCCGGGGCGGCGCGTGACCGCCCTAAAGTTATCATATCTTTGTCTTGCGGTCTTTTGGTAGGGAAAGGGGATATTTTTATCCTACTTGCCATTTCGGAGGAAGGAACCACTTTGACGCGACAGGTGAAGGAATTGCCGGGCACAACCATTGGACGATCTCTGCTGGAGTCAATTTCCCAAAATTCAAATGATAGCGCTTGACGCCCCGCGTGATGCCGCTGATGGCGCGTGCCTGGCGGTCCAGCTCAATGCGGACCTGAGTGCGGGAGCTGAGATAGTCAATCAAATGTAAGTACTTACAGCACGGGCGTGGGTCTTACTGGGACAGGAATGTCCATAGCGATAGCGCCCAAAACAAAGTCTGGCTGCGGATGCTAGTTCTGCGGAAGGTGTTGTTGTTGGGCCTGACGGCGCTGCTGTATCTCTTGCATCAGTTGCTGTGGGGTGCGCGGAAGGGCATCAGTGCCGGGATTCACGTCAGGGGGTGAAGATTCATCGTCAGCATCGGCATCTTCTTTCTTGACATTGGCCTGAGCGCTCTTAATGGCCGCCGGGGTGGGTCCGGTGGAACGTGTGCTGAGCACGATCTGCCGCGGAGTGCCCTGACCCTGATCTCCGATTAGGAGGACATTGTAACCGGAGCCTTCAAGGAGTTGGGAGAGCACATCGCGTACCTGTCCGGGACCGTAGACACCGAAGACCCGCTCATCGGCGCCCATTCCTTCCACCTTGGCACCGGTGGCCGCGGCCACATCCTGAAGGATCTGTTGCAGGCTGGAGTTCTGAGCGTTGATGCGTAGTCCATGGCCATCGCAAAGAACGGAAGCCTGGGTCGGTTTCTCGTTGATAGGCCAGTGCGGCAGTTCGGGTGCGGGGGACACGACGGGAACAGGCGCTGCTTGCGGAATCTGCGGATGGACTGCGCTGAGGTGCTCATGCGAATGAAGCTGCTTGTGCGGAGGTGTGCTTGCAAATGTCTGCGCTGCAAACTCCAGCGCCCCACAGAGCATTGCGGCGCAAATCACGAACTGGAGCAGGAGACGCGCGGAAGGCAGTTCCAGTAAAAACGACGGCTTGAACGAAATGATTGTACACATGGAAGAGAACTCCCAGTCCAGCGCCGCCGACCGGAGGCTGGATTTCGCGACCACTTTCCTGTGCCCGATTTGCGATGAGCGGACGTATACAGTTTGGAGAGTCCGCGTCGGTGGCTTCTATTGTTTCTGCCTGTCCTTGTTTTCGGTAGCAACAGCTTTTTCAAGAAACTCCTTCGGTGTGATTGTCTGTGAAGCATCCTGAAGTTGCGACTGCATCCATTCGAGCATCTTTCCGTTGGCGCTGACCTTCTCGCTGTACTCTTTTGTGTCGTGATACTCAACAATTTGCGCTGTCCCCAACGAGGCAGTTTCAACCTGTTTGCGGACTGCATCAGGTATAGCTTGGTTGAAGAGATTCTCTTGCAAGCGGAACGATCGGCCTTTCAACTGCTGCATCAATAGCACTGGATCAAGCGGAGCTACCTTGGCCAGGAATTCAGACTTCAGGTAATTGGCTCGTTCGTCCTCCGGGATTTGCGGCGATTTTGCGAGCCAGTCTGGCCAGTCTCCCCAAGGGTCCATCACGTCCACAGCCTTGATTCTCGGATCTACCGTTGCTGAAAGAATTGCAATGGTTCCACCGGATCCCTGGCCGAAGATGCCGATGTAATTCATGTCGAGATCATCGCGCGTCCCAAGATAGTTGAGGACCATCTGTACGTCATGAACCGAGGAACCAAGCGATTCCTGAAGCTCGCTGACAAACCACTCCTTCATCGGGCGGTCGTGGTAGCGTTGGCCGGTAAGGGCGGAGACGAAGCCAACTGCTGCGAAGCCGTGCTTGACGACATGTTGACAAAAGGCGTCGTTGCGGAACTTGTCGGCATCAGTGGGATAGCCATAGAGAAAAAGAACCACGGGAGGCTTGACAACGCCCTTCGGACGGATGACATACAGGTCGATAGGATCGTTCGACCGCCATTGGACACTAAGCAGTTCGCGAGTAAACATGGGCAGTGTGTCTTTTTCGCCAACCAACGGCGGAAGCGCGTGAAGGCTGTTTCCCGCGAGTGGAAGAACATCCCAGTGTTCAATGATCTCAATCGGGCTTGATGCCGACGTAGTCTTGGGTGCAACCGTTGTTTTCGTTTCCGGCACACTTTGGGATGCTGCCTGCTGGCTCCAGCCAATCGATGCAACACAGAGAGAAAGGAGCACGGTTGAAACAATCGCAAGTCTGAAATTGATTTTCCGCAGTCTATTCATAGGACCAAATCTCCGCCACCATGGATCACTGTATCGCCGAATGGGCGAATCACGAAACGAATGCATGAGCGGAACTGGTTGGCGCTTCCGCTCATGCGTCCCCTCTCTACTATTGTTCGTTTAATACCGTCACCGAATTCGTTTGCCCGGTAATGTAGACCTTCGAGGTTGTAGGATTCACAGCAACGAAGTTACCGGTTACCGGCAGAGTTTCCGTGACCGCGTTTGTCTTTCCATTGATGACAGATAGCGTGCCTCCGATGGTGTTAGCAACAAAGGTGAGATTTGTATTCAAATCAACGTCGACGCCATACGGCGTATCTCCTACGCTGACGTTCGCCAAGACATCGCCCTTGCCGTCAAGCACTCCGACGGTTGAAGGACCGTAGTTATTGTTGGTGACAAAGATATTGCCAGTAACCCAGTTCACCGCGATGCCTGCATTCGCTCCGCCGACCGTTGTCGTCGTCGTAATCGTTTCCTTGTGGCCATCGATCACGTCGACAGTTCCATTCGACAATGCAACGTAGACTTGGTTATTAAAGGGGTTCACGGTAACGCCGAATGGGCTCTCGGCAACGGAAACCTGAGCATGTACCTTGGCCCCGAAGCGATGAATTACGTCTACGACATTGTCGCTTGCATTGGCCACATACACCGTTCCTGTGAGTGGATCTACTGCGATACCCTGGATACCGGATCCTGAAGTCGAGCTTATCGGAATTGTACGTTCGACTTTCTTTGTTACTCCGTTAACTACCGCAATCTCGGACTGCTGGACACCATTTGCGTCGGTATAACTTCCACCCACATAAATAGCGTCCGTGAGCACGTCGACAGCCACATCATAAGCGATTGGCGGAATGCTGATCGTATCAATCACGGTATCTGATTTGCCATCAATAATCGCAAGCGAGTCGGACGTGCCTTCGAAAGACGGCAGAGCAACATAGATGCGATTGCTGAGATAATTCACAGCCAACCCTTGAGGTTGGCTCGCAAGGACGATGGTTCCTTTGATGGATTGTGCATCGGCGATAGCGCAAGCAGAAATTGCCAGCACCGCGATAGCAACTGCTTTTGCAAGTTTGGTGAGCATTGGACATTCTCCATTTCTGAGTTGAGAATCTACCGCGGTTGCGCAAGCGGCGAGATAGCTCCGCTTGTAGGAGGGAGAACTTATTGAATCGTCACGGTCAACGGAACCGATGCGGTCACCGTGCCGCCTGATGGCGTCGTGCCGGTTCCGGTAAGAGTGATGGTTTGGGTGCCGGCAGCTGCGGTTGAATTGACGCTCGATCCACCGCAGGACGTGATCGCGAGCGCTCCTGCGCCAAGCATGAGCAGAGCGCATAGACTCCAGATGGCGCTACGCTTGGCAACCCGCTTGCGCGCAAAGACTAGGAACAAGCAGGCAAGCGAGCCTGGGATTAAGAAGCCAGCCAAGCGCAGGTTTGAATCATGCGTAGGCAAAGCGCCGACCACCGTGGCGGACGTGGTGTTGATGGTTATGGTCCCCTTTTGCGGGTTTTCCGGATATACGTTGCCGTTGGCGATATATTCCCCGGTGAAGGTGTAAGTGGCTGGGCTGACGGTGCAAGTCACGTTCGCGGGCAAAGTGCCGCAAGTCAGCGTAATCGTTCCCTGGTATTCGTTCGAGGGGGTGATTATGATCGTCGATTGGGCGCTCAATCCTCGTTGAATGGTGAGCGAGGAGGGATTGGCGGTAATCACATAGGTGCCTGGCTGCACGACAGTCAGCTTTCCGTTGATGGGGACGAAGTAATAGTTCGTCGAAGTCATCGCGCTTGTGTCGACCGCAATCGTGTACGTCCCCGACGAGGAAGCCTGGCTTGCTGTTGTGGTCAGCACAGGCACTCCAGAGACCACCGAAGGAATGTCGGTGTCGCCGTTCATGAAACCACCGACCGCACCCGCAGTATTTGAACCAATCGTGTACGTAAAGGCGGGATTCACTGCGCCCTCTTCCCGTGTGTAGCTGACGGCCGTTATATCAAGCGGTGCCTGGGCAATTGTGAAGTTCAGCATCACCGGCGTGGCAGCGGCATAATCTGTCGTGCCCGCTTGAGTAAGCGTGATAGTGGCCGCGCCTACACCGCTGGCGTTCCATTGCAGCGTATAGTTTTTGGTGCTGGGAACCGTTGTACTTACTATAGCGGTCAGCGGAATCGCCGTGCTCGTCGAGGTAACGGTGCCAGTAACCGGCAGGCCCGAACTGGCGGTTACTGTGATGCTAGGGTAATCGCCATATGTGATCGATGTTGGCGCCACATAACTGATGGCCTGGCTGGCCTTGGTGATGGTAATGGTGCCCGAGACGTAGGTTGTGAAGGCGTAATTCGTGGCGGCTATTCCAGCCAGTGCCAGTGACCCCTGCACCACCGAGAGAGTATAAGTTCCGGAGTCCGAGGTGCTGGTCGCACTGGTGTTGTAGTTGGGGCTGCCGCTCACCAGGGAGGAGGAGTCGCTGCCTGCCCATCCGGTGATCGTTGGCGAGTCGGAGGCTAGGGCCGTCGTGATGTTCGTGCCGTAGGAGTAGGAAGGAGACGGCGCAGTCACCGTCAGCGGCGCGGGATTGGCGATCTGGTTTTGCGTCACCGGCGTGGCCCCCGCATAGGTGTCGTTGCCGTTCTGGCTGGCCTGGATGACGATGGTCCCCGCGCCGGTAATGGTCAGCGTGGAGCCGGAGATCGTTCCCGGCCCGCTGACTACTGTGTAGGTCACTGCCAGACCCGAGTTGGCCGAAGCGCCGAGGGTGATCGCTGCATGGCCGTAGGTGACCGCCGATAACGCCGGGAAGGTAATCGACTGCGCGGTGGCGCCGGTGACGGTCATCGTGCCGTTAACGAAGGTAAAGTTGTAGTCGGTCGAGGCCAGGGTGTTCTTGGAAATGGTAATGGGATACGTGCCGGAGTTAGAGGTGCTGGTGGCCGTGGTCGAAAGCGAAGGCGCGCCCGTGACCGCCGTACTGCTGGATGCATCCGATCCCACCCACCCGCTAGTGTTGTAGGTCAATGTAGGGATGGAGGCTCCATAAATCATGGTAAGGCTGTTGGCGGTGACCGTGAGCTGTGCCGGGTTCACGGTGATGTCCTGAGTAACGGAGGTAGCGGTGGCATAAATGCCAGCAGTGCCTTTGCCTCCTGCTTGTGCGGCGGTGACGGTTCCGGTCCCGGCGCCAGTTATCGTCAGTTCGGCGCTGGAGCCGGAACCGGAAACCGTGCCGAGCGTCGTGGGAGAAACCGTGTACGTCACAGGCAGGCCGCTGCTGGCGGTCGCGCCCAGCGTAATGGGGCTGACGCCGTAGGTTACCGGCGACGTGAGTGTGGGAAAGGTGATGGTCTGCGCCAGCGCGGGCGCGACCTGCCAGACGAGGTTATAACCCGCATCGGCGATGTATAGATTGTCGCTCGGGTCGAATGCAATGCTGACTGGCAAACTCAATTGTGTGTTGGTTGCGACTCCGCCTCCCGCAGTATAGGAAGCGCTGCCTATAGCAGGGGGCGTCTGGTTCGGGTTGGCCTCTCCCGCAATTGTCGAGACATTACCGAAACTATCGATCTTGCGAATCGCATATTCGCCGATGTCATTGATATAGACATTTCCGTTTGTGTCGACGGTCATGTAACTCGGCTCAACCAATTGTATGCTCGCTGAAAGTTCGCCGTCGCCGCAGGGCGAGGCGGAGCATGGTGTGAATGTATCGCTCACTACGTTGTTATTCCCCGCGACGATATACATGTCGCCATCGCTTAGAGAAGTCTGAGAGACGCCCTCCGCTGTCAAAAGCAGCGGCTCCGTAACGCCCGCGTAGATCACGCGGAGCATGTATGCGCTCCAATCCAGGATGTAGACATTCCCCGCCGCATCGACGGAGAGGGAGTTTGCGTAGGCAAGGAGAGATCCATTTGCGGCAACGGTGCTGGTACATGTAGAAGGCTCGCCGCAGAATTGTCCTAGTTGGCCGGCGATGGTGTAGATATTGCCTTTCTTGAGGTCACTGCTGCGCCCCTCCGCAACCAGAACCTGCGGTGACTGGCTGCCCGCATAGACGACGAGCATCACATTGTTACCAGAGTCGGCAATGTAGACGTTGCCGTAGCTATCGGTCTTGACATCGCTTGGACTATTCAGGTAGGCGCTGTTCGCAGCGATGTTGTCGACTGCCTGTCCAGTACTTTGCGTACCAATCTGTCCTGCGATGATGGAAACCTGCGCTTTGTCATGGCTCACTTCAAAGACGCTATAATTTCCAGCATCCGAGATATAAAGGTTATCGTTAGAATCAAACCACATGGCATCGATACTGGAAAAATCTGCCTGATCCAGCGGTTCTCCGTTATGATAACCGCAATTAATGCAGCCCGGAGTGAGAAGATAGATATTACCGACTTGGGGCTGTACCGGCGTACTGGCGTTGGTCGTGACTGCGGCCAGAATCGCGGGAATGTTCGGTCCCGCATACACCATCATGACCGCGCTCCCGTTCGATATAAAAATGTCTCCCTGGCTGTCCGAAGCCACCGCAGTAGGGGAACCGATGGAGGTAGCAGTCGGCGAACCAGAGGTAAATGTGCCGCTGCTCGTCCCATTTCCTGCATAGATGCTAATCAAACCAGGCAGAAATCCCGAAGGAACATCGGCCTGAAATGTGGCATCCGTGGCGACCTTACCTGTCGAGTGGTGCACTGCCTGTGCGCAAGCAACAACAGAAAACAAAAGCAGCATGAAGGACGACAATAGGCGGCGGTGGATGAACCAGCGGAGAGACATTGAATCAATGTGAGCAGATTTCACGGGAACCTTCCCAAGGTTGAGATAGAAACAGTTGTTTCCGATTAAACCGCTCCCACCAAGCGGCCCGAGGGCCGCATGGTGGGATAACGTCTGCCAAACCTCAGTGGGTCGAGGTTTGGGTTACGCCAGGAACCGTGGGCTGACCGGTGGTGGAGTTGAAGGGACCTTGGATTGCTCCGCCCACATCCCCGCCGGCTTCATTGTTCGCACCAGTCGAATCCTGGCCACCCAATGTGTAGTACTTGAGTGTGTGACTGCCACCGGTTGTGCAGCTGACAGTCGCGTTCAGCGGGCCGTCGTCGGCGGTAACGCCACTTATAGTAAAGTGAGCGCGGTAGACATCCAGACCCGGGTCGTCCTTGCCGCTAGCAGTCAACCTGCAAACTGGGGTAAAGGGAACGAAGTCCGGAATTGACGAGTTGACGAGCTTTTGAGCTTTGGACACAAGTGTCTGAGCGTTTGTCTGGCCGGTGCTATCGGTGATTAGGCGATACACGGACCACGCGGGGTAGCTGCCGTTGCGCAGGTTTAGGAAGGAACCACCAGCGACAATCGGGCAATCATATGCACCAGTAGTACTGCTTGTGGCGCAGCTTGGCAAACTCCCTGAATAAGTAGAGGTTGTGCCGCTGGAGGTGGTATAAGCAAGAGGGTCGATACTGTTGAGTTCGAGGTACTCGTAGCTACTGCTTGGGGCCAGCGCTTCATAGCTGAAGAAGGCATAGCCGACGTTGTTTGTCGTCGCCGTAACGCCGCTATAGCCCGAAGCGGTGGCCTGGACAGCCTTGACTTCGTCGCCGGTACCGACGGCGCGATAGCGATAGCCGCTGCCGCAGGGCAGTTTCAGCGGGTTGATGTCGCTGTAGGTAGGCGCCTGATAGTCATCGTTAATGCCAGTTTCCTGGGAGCTGCCGTTGAGCGTGAATACGGAGTAATCCACCGTGTTCATGGTTCCGGAGAGCGGCTCACGCAGGATGGGATTAAGTGCGACGGAGGAGGAGATTGTTCCGGTACTTGTACTGAGTAGGTTGCCGACGCAGTTGCCCGTTCCGCTGAACAGCGAGGCGGCATTGGCGGAGGTGATGTTGGTTGCGCTGGAGAGATTGGTGGTGTTGGCCAGGAAGATGACCGGGGCCGCGCCAATGGGAAGGGTGAGAATGGTGGGAACCGTTTTGCCGGAGATGGGATCGGTGCCGCCGGAGACTGCAAAGGAGACCGGATGGGCCACGGCGGGGGAGGTGCCGAATGCGCTATCGATAGCGTTGCCGATGAGACTGCCTGCCGACGTCGCATACTCGAGCGTGTTGAGAGTGCGGTTAGTGGCAAACAGCGCGTCCTCGGGACGGATGTCGGTGTTGGCAGCCGTGAGAGCGACGTTCTTCAGCGCGGTGGAGACGTCAACGCCAGTGATGGCAAGAGACGAGTCGGCCTTTCCGTCAAAGTAGGCGTTGTAGGCCGACTGCCCGCTGGTCGGCAGATTAAGCTCCAGCAGAGCGCGAGGAACTGCCTGGAATGCGCGAACGCCGACGGTGGAGTCGACGCTCAGGTACGCCCAGACTTGGTTATTGGTGTTCCACACCACCCAGAGGTTGCCGGGTTCAGGAGCAATGTCGTCGGTGCTGGTTCCAGTAGTGCTGTTGTAGGCGCCATTGCGCTGGTCGAAGAGATACGCATAGCAACTGGAGCCACTGCCAAAACCTTTGGTCGTCGTTCCGCTTGGATTAGCAGTAGTAATAGTGCTGGGGTTGATACCGGTTGTGTCGCTGCAAGAGCCGCTCTTGACGGTGTAGTGATATGCGGTGGCGCCCCCATTTGTGGCAAGCGCCCAAGCGGCGACGGCGAAGGGACCGAACTGTGCGGAAGATCCGGCAGTTAGCACCTGTAGAGTTTGCGCGGATAGAGCTGACGCGAACGCGACCGTTGCCGTGAGCGCCAAGACTCCAGTGATTCCTTTCGTAAATTTCATGATGACATCTCCATTCCGGTGTAACAGCGTTGAGGTTGCTCCCTTTTGAAGAGGGGAGTGAATTCACGTAACGGCGTAACAGTTTGTTTTTGCTGCTTCGCTGTTCGGTGAACGTTGGAAGCTAACAACGCATATTCCATATATGCGAAATGAGCAGTTGTCGTAAAGAGGTTGCTAGAAATTCCCTGGAACCTGACCATGTGCCTCGTCATGGCGGTTCCTCTGTGCTGAGTCAGAAAGTAGCTCCGAATAAGCCATGCAATCATTAAATTGAGATGAACTTCACGTCAATTACAGTTGAAATAATTGAAGGTAAACAGTTGGTTAATCTGAGAGAGATGAAGCATTCTTCTGACGGGTATATAAAAGAGGCGCAATGCATCTGGTCAATCCACGCGAGAATTCCAAGGCGGCGCTCGATAGTATGTTCGCCGCCAAATACCCATGGTTACTGCGATGGGCGATGCACTTTGTGCAAAATGACCGCACCGCCGCAGAGGACTTGGTCCAAGATACTTTTTTGCGAATTCTTAGTCTTCACGATGAAGTATCAAATCTGGATGACATCGAACCTCTGCTCTACACGCACCTGCGGTTCGCTTATTTGACAGAGCGAAGGCGCGGTTTGAGCCAAACTTTTCTTGGTTTGGGGGCCGTCGATTTCGATACGTTTGCTATCACTTTGCGCACGTCAGTATCAGCGGCATTCAATCAAGTTGAAGCGCAGAATGAACTACGCAAGATTCTTGCCTTCCTACTATGGAGAAGGCGCTCCGCAAAGTTTGCAAGTCTCTTTCTTCTCCGCTTCTTTCATGGATTTTCTCCCGAGGAAATTGCTTCCATTTGCTTAGTCTCAAGACATTCTGTTGATCTCGCCTTGGGATATGCCCGGGAAGAATTGAAAACATACCTTGTGAACCCTTCCAAACTTCACGTGCTGCGTCGCGGTTCCGCGCCAGAATACACCCCCGTCAACATCGCAGTTTCTTCTAGCGATTTTGCGAATGAGCTTTTAGAAAGCATCTTCAACTCTTCGTGCGGAACCTGCCAGAGCAATGCGGCTCTTGAGCGCCACTATCACACTCTCAATCTGCGCTCGCTGGAAAGCGGTCTGCTGGCGCATATTGTGAGCTGTAAAGTGTGCCTCTGCAAAGTCACGCGGTTCTGTGGAGCGCCGCCGCCACCCACTCGTTCGATGGAGGACTCTTTGAAACCAACCCGCCGCACGGGGAAATCAAAGCGGCCAGACTCATTGGAAAAAGAAGACTTTGCACGTATCTTCGCTGGCGCGCAAGAAAGAATGCGGGAGATATTCGAGCATCGCCCCTCGGGGCTAGTCATCGCGTTGAACGCCGAGGTTGTCGCGGTGCGAAACATCGGCTCCTCTCGCGCAATTCTCAAGGTGGAAACCCGTTCGGTCGAAACACTTGACATGATTGAGATATTCAGCGAGCAAGGAATGTTGATGCTTGCTCTCGAAATCCTCCAGCGGCCACCATTAGCGCCGCCAGAACTGAGACGCGACATTGTACTGAGCGACGACAGAACATTGACAGTGGTTGTCAACTTTACAGCCGACGGAGCGTTGATTGAAGCTACCTATCTCGATCCACATTTCGTCACCGCTGCAAATGAGGATGCGGAAATTGAAGATCTACACTCTGTCGCGATGTTTGGAGCGGACGAGGTTGAAGCAGAGAGTAGCGGACCAGACAGCGGTATTGTCGCTGGAGCCGCACTACCATCCTTAGTGCAGTCTTGGTGGTGCCGTCTAGTCAAGCAAATGGTCTCGTTGCTGCGAGCCAGACCACTTGTGCCGATTGCTTGTGCCACATTGATCCCTGCCTGCTGCACTTTGCTGTGGGTTGCAGCAAATCATCAAAGTGATCGGCTCCGCGCCTCAGACATTGTCAACGAAAGCGTGAGTTCGGAAAGAAGCCAGCGCATCGCGCATGGTCCGGGCGCTGTTCACCAGCGAGTAGCTATTCATATTGCAGGGCGCGCGTTGCAACGTGACATCTATCGCGATATCGATGGTCGCCGTCGTCCAAAAGCGCAGCCTATTGATAATGATGAGCGTGTGCTGAGAGCGAAACTAAAAGAAGCGGGTCTCGACTGGAATGATCCGCTGTCGTCTGCCAGCTTCCAAGCTTGGCATGATCACGCCATTGGCGAGCGTGACCATGTTGAGAAGGCAGGAAATAACCTGCTGACGGTTACCACAACGGCAACTGCGGGTCCAGTGCTCAGCGAATCGTTGACAGTGAGGCTAAGCGATCTTCATCCCGTAGCGAGAACCCTGCGTTTTCGTGACCAGAGCAATATAGAAATCGCTGAGCTTTCCTATGACGTGGTGCCTTGGGGACCTGTGAGTGAGAGTTGGTTCGAGCCGGCGATCGGTCCGTTAGGCTCTATCGGTCCTCGCCCATCCTCGCTCCCGCTATTGCCCGGTTCAGCACGCCTGAGCGAAGCAGACATTGATATTGCGAGATTGGATGTACTGCTAGCGCTGCAAGAATTGAATGCGGATACCGAGAGATTGCAAGTTTCTCAAGCTGTCGGAGGAATCGCCGTAACGGGCATTGTCGACAGTGATAAACGCAAGCGGGAAATATCTGATCGATTGCGATTGATCTCCAATGTTACTGCGAACATCTTGAGTTATAGGGATTTTGAATTGAAGTCGGGGAGTATCTCCGGTGTAACCACGATCAGGGCAATGTCGGTAGTGGCGGGAGAAAGCCCGCTGGATAGCTACTGTGAAGCACAGCGGGTGCTGCGAGACCGCTGCCAGCAACTTGCCTTTCTGCTTCTGAATTCGTCGGCAACCTTAGTTCGAGAAAATCACCGCCTTGGCGATCTACAGCACCAATATCCTTCCAGCAAACCTTTGGCATCAGCAGCGCGTGTTCTGTTAAACGAACTCATACGCCAACACATCAACCATCTCGCTATCGCGGCCAGGGAGCAGGAAGAAATATTCACAACGTTGGGCATCGTACACCTGCGCGATGCGGATACCACCGCAAACTATACAGCTGATATGAGTGATGTTATGCAACGCAATCTGCTTCTCACAAAAGAGCTTGTCTATGCGGGGGATGAACACTCAAGATCCGCGCCCGTAATCCTTTACGACTTGGCCGTGTCCGCCAAGGATGTACGCACTGCTGTCTCCCGCATACCTGTACCCACTGCGGATCGCGCAGTAATTTCATCCAGCACGTTAACGCCCCATCACGACTAGGCAGGGACATGACAATGTATGCACTGTTCAGGAAGCGCCTCGGCGCAGTTTTGCCTTTGTTTTTCTTCATTCTTGTCGCAATTTCCAGTCACGCGCAGAATGCCAGATTCGTTGGCCAAGTAACCGATCAGCAGAACGCTGCCATCGGTCACGCCACAATTGAAATCACGAACCAGGACACCGGGGTGCAACTGCACACTGAAACTGACGCGTCTGGATCGTATACCGTTCCCTACCTCGCGGCAGGGCACTACAGGATCGTTGTAGAAGTGCCTGGGTTCAACGTGTCTGCTCATGATGTTTCTCTCAGCATGGGCCAGACATTCGTCTTCAACGTGCAACTCACGGTGGGCGGAGCGCAATCCACCGTCACTGTCGAGGGTGGTTCCGCATCGGTCACCGAGCTAAATACAGAGAATGCCGAAGTCAGCGACACAATCACCGACAAAGAAGTCGAGGGAATTCAACTCAACGGTCGCAACTTCACACAGCTTATGGCTCTGGCTCCTGGTGTCAGCAACCAAACGCAGCAGGATGAAGCTCGCGTCGGCATGGCGGGCAGCGTTGCCTATAGCGTCAACGGTGGACGCACCGAATACAACAGCTTTCAAGTGGATGGTTCGGAAACCTTGAATGTGGGTATCAACAAGGATCACAGCACTCTGATCGTTACGCCCAGCATTGACGCCATTCAAGAAATCAAAGTGCTGACCTCCAACTACGGGGCGCAGTATCCCAGCACCGGCAACGGCACAACCATCGTCACCACCAAGTCGGGCACGGATCAGTACCACGGCAGTGTCTACGAATTCTTTCGCAACGAAGACTTCAACGCCAAAGGGTACTTCGATATTGGGAACAACGCGCCGGTCTATCGCCGTAATGACTTTGGCGGCACCATTGGTGGACCTCTGTCCATTCCGCACCTCTACGATGCCAAGGGCAAAACGCACTTCTTCTTTTCTGAGGAAGCGCGCATCGAGAAAGACCCTTACGCCTATCGGCATGCCGTTCCATCTCTTGCCGAGCGCAACGGAGACTTCAGCGATGTCTGCCCGCCGGCAAATAATGCTGGCTACGGCGCCGCTTTTAGTCGAACAAAGTATCCCGACTGTCCGGTAGGTGCAAATGCGGTAGACGATAGTGGCACAATATACACGTATCCGAACAATCAGCTATTCAACAATGCCCCGCTTGACCAAAATGCGGTGGCAATCTTGGATACAGGCATCATCCCACTGCCAAATGCAACAAGCGGCTGCAACTCGACGGGCACGGCCTGCTTCAACGGAGAGGTCTCTCTTCCGACCTACTGGCGCGAGGAACTCTTCCGTATCGATCACGTGATCAATCCCAAGTGGCAAGCGGGTTTCCGTTACATTCACGATGAATGGGACGAGACGACGCCGGTTCCGCAGTATGCCACCACACAGAATAGCTATCCAACGATTCAGAACAGATTCTATGCGCCGGGCATGAGCTATGTAGCACGCCTGACCGGAGAGATCTCGCCCACGTTCCTGAATGAATTTATCGCCAGCTACACCAATTCGCACATCACGCTTGCGGATGTAGCCGGGTCGGGAGTGAGTCTGACTCGCCCTGACCTCACTATGACGAACATCTTCAATTGCAAAACCGGAACCATCTGTGCGACGAAGATGCCGGGAATTTCCATCGCAGGTAACAATGCCGAGTATGGCGGTTATGGCTTTGCTGTCGATCCCGGCTATATGCCGTGGGAGCATAGCAATCCGACATACAGCATCGCGGATAATCTGACCAAGACGCTGGGTAGACACGATTTTCAATTTGGCACGCAGTGGGTCATCTTCCAGCGCAACCAGACCAACGGACCGATTGGCGCAGCCACAGGCGATACTCAGGGACTGGTGACGGACAGCAATATATCGGGCGGAAACGGTAACGCCTTTGCCGAGTTTCTCCTTGGAGGAATTTCAACCTTTCAGCAGGACAGCGCGCAGGCGAGATACCGTCAGCGCTACCAGATTGTCGAGCCCTATTTCCAGGATGATTGGAAAATGACCTCACGGCTGACGGTAAATCTCGGTTTGCGGATGAGCCTCTTCGGAACCTTTCATGAACTCAATAACAACGCCTGGAACTGGGAGTCGTCAGCATTCAGTGCAACAACGGCAAGCGGGAACTTAGTCGATGGCGGGGGCGGTCTGCGGAATGCAAGCATGGGCACGCCGATCTCGATTTATGAGAGTGACGGCAGCGTCAATCCGTTGCTCACCAACGGAATGGTGCAATGCGGAAAAGACGGCAGGCCCTCCGGTTGTATGTCCGGACATCTCTTCAACCCCGCTCCCCGCATCGGTTTCGCTTGGGATCCAACCGGCAGCGGAAAGACGGTTGTGCGTGGCGGCTATGGAGTCTTCTTCGAGCATGGAACGGCGGACGAGGCCAACACTGGTTCGCTGGAAGGCGCCGCGCCCAACGTGCTTAGCATGACTCAGATCCATACAACTTTCAGCACCATTGGCGAAGTTCAAAGAAGCGGTCACTTGACATATGAGACTACCGCCTTCCCCATTGATGTCACCTCGATTCCGACAAAGGTCGTCTGGCCCTACGTGCAGCAGTGGAGCACCAGCATCGAACATGAACTGCCCGGCAACGCGCTTGCCACGTTCGCTTATGTGGGCAGCAAGGGAACGCATTTGACCGCGGAACTCGAAACCAACCAGTTGTCTCCAACCGGCAGCAATCCTTATGGAGCGCATGAGCCGATGATGACCAGTGGAGCGAACCCGACGATATCTGGCGGAAACAATGCTTATGGCGATTGCACAGCAGGAACCTCAGGTGGTGCAACAAAATTTTATTTGAGAAACGGAACGGTTGTTGCTCCCGGCGATGCAAGTTACAACAACATGGTCGCCACATGTTATGCCGCGATTGGGTCCATAAACTCTTCATCGAGCAGTTACGGTTTATCACCCAACTCTCTGCGCACCTACGCTCCCGGAATGGGCGAGATTCATTCGCTGCAAAACGTTGCCAACTCCAGCTACCATGCCTTCCAGGCGACACTGCGCAAGGTGCAAGGTCCGCTGACGCTGGGCGTCGCGTACACCTACAGCCACTCGCTCGACAACGCTTCGGACCGGTCAGATGCGACCTTCGTCAATTCCTTCAACTTGAAGGGCAACCGTGCCAGTTCCAATTTCGATCAGCGGCACTTGCTGCACGTCAGCTACATCTACGATCTGCCGCTGCTGAAGTTCTTCGATACGTTCCTGCACGCGGTGGATGAGTCGAACACGCCGGAATCCCGCACCGCCTGGCAGAACTCCCATGTCGTCAAAGCTGTGTTGGACGGTTGGCAACTTAGCGGACTGACCATCTTCGAGACTGGCATTCCCTTTACCGTGGTCAACAACGGCAGCCCCACCGGCATCAGCGCCCTCGATAACGCGGGCGTCGCCAACGGTGTGGGTTCAGGCTCTTATCCCGACTGGTCCGGCATCTCGGCGAAATCCCGCCGACCAACCGGCGGCAATAACAGCAAGAGCTTCGGCCCGCTGCTGCTGAACCCGGCGGCCTTCATCGCACCGCGCGGTTTGACCTTTGGCAACGCCGGACGCAACTCGCTGAACAACCCGCGCCGCTGGAACTCCGACATGGCGATGCTGAAACACTTTCCAGTCTATGAACGGGTGAATGCCGAATTCCGCGCCGAGGCTTTCAACGTCTTCAACACCACGCAATTCCGCATCTACGATCCGACGCTGGGTAACCAAGCGGAGAACGAAGTCAGTTGCTATGGAGGCGAAGCCGCCTACTACAGCGCCGCCGGTGGCGACGGCACAGACTGCCTCACTGGCAGTTCCCTCCTGCATCCAGTCGATGCGCACCGCCCGCGCACCATCCAGTTCGCGCTCAAACTGATCTTCTGAGAAAGGTGACTTACGAATATGCACAATTTACTGAACGGAAGTTCACCCTCAACACGGAGAAAGAATAGGATGAGATTTCTTAATAGCATTGGCACTTCCGCATTTCTGGCCTTGACGTTCGCAGCGATTGTCGCTCTTAGCGGCTGCGGCGGCGGCAGCAAGACCTTGGTTGTTCCCGATCCATCCGCGACCGTCGGCCTGCCGACGGTCGCGACGGCTGGCCCGGTCAACACCTACACCGGCACGCAGACTCCCGGAGAGTGGAGCTTTACCCTCGACAACACCAACGATGTCTTCAGCTATCAGCCAGTCACCTATCCAGTCTCCGCAACCACCGGCACGACTACAACAGTCAACGGATTCACGGTGCTGAGTAACGGCGGCTATGCGCTGGAGATCGAAGGCCGGGCGGCCATTCTGCGACCGGGAGGCTCAACCACCGCCCCCGTCTTCGGGGTTCCGCAAACCGAGTGCTATCCCATCACCGGCAAGCTCCGCTTTCAATATCTAGACTCGCATGGTTTTCTAGATTACGGAAGCATTATCGCCAGCACTGACGCCACCGGCGCTTCTTGGGCGTTTGAAGGCCTGGAAGGCGATGGCTCTGGACCGGCCTCCTTCTCCGCCACGTGCGACACCAGCAGCAGCCTGTCCACCATTAACTTCACCGGAACCGAGACATTGCTGGATGATGAATGGTTTTACTATGGCGTGGACAGCACCACGAAATCGGCTCCAACGGCCAATACGCAGTCGAATATCTGGATCGGGCCTACCGGATTCTTTATCGCCGACCAGAGCGATCCCACTGGAACCCTTTACAATTCCGCAACAATTATTCCCACCGGCAGTTCCGTCGTCGGTGCGGCTGAGCCTTCATCGGCCTTGACGACGTCGGATATAGCATCCACATCCAAATCCTATCTGGGGTTTTTCTATGAACCCGGTACTCAGTCTGGGTTCACGACGTCCACCGTCCCGGTCTCCTTTTCGGGCTTGACCGGCGAAGAATTTCTCAACGGAGATGTCACGCAGGGACTGGACTCCACTACCACGACCATCATCAGCCTCGGCACGCAGAATTCCACCTACAACGGGCGGTATACCTCCGTCTCCATTACCGTCCTTGATCCTAACCAGAATTGCGCTACCGCCGGAGAGGGAACGGCAGGGGTCAACTCCGACGGCTACATCACCTGCACGTTCTCAGGGACTGCTATCGTCGGCAACCCCGGTGGCAAGTACGCCATCTTCATCACGGTCACCAACTGGGCAACTTATAAGGTTTCCGTAGGAGCCCGAAACATGAATATATACCTCTTTCAGCAGTAACCTCATTCCGTTGAAATACAAGAATACGTTGCTGCTTTGCACGACAAGAAGAAGGAGAGGCATCAGAATGAACGCAGGGAACAAGATATTGGCGGTGGTGCTGATGTCCGCAAGCATTGCGGCCGCGCAGGCACCCGCAAAACACGTGAAGCCGAAGTCCAAGACGCTGGAAAAGACGCAGGAACAGATTCAGCTTGAGCAAACGAATCAGCAACTGCTCGGCAACATGCAGAAGATCCAGAACGAGATGGAACAGATGCGGCAGCAGTTGCAACAGGCGCGCCAGGAGGCGGCCGATGCAAAGACCCAGGCCGCCGAAGCCAGCCGCAAAGCTGACGGCTTTCAGCAGTCGGTCGGGCAAAACGCCAAGGCGGTTAACACTCTTCAGGGTGCGGTAACCGATCTGAAAGGCAATACCGCGTCACTCGCTCAGACGATTCAGGACGACCAGAAACAAACCAAGGCGGCCATCGAGCATCCCGACATTCTGCACTACAAGAGCATCACGCTCTCGCTTACAGGCAGCTTCGTCGCAGCCGAGACTGTGGACCGCAATCACGCCACGGGTGGCGAAATTCCAACGGCGTGGACTTCTATTCCATTCACTCACGCCGATCTTGCGCAAACCAGCGAGTTCTTCGGCACCGGTCGCCAGTCGCGTCTTGCGCTCATGGCCGAAAGCAAGGGCGCGCACAACACCTTCCGCGGTTACTACGAGATGGACTTTCTGGGCTCCGGGACTAACTCAAATAACAACCAGAGCAATAGCTATGTGATGCGCCAGCGCCAGGTGTGGGGGCAGTTGGAAACAGCCAGCGGATGGGCCTTTTCTGGCGGCCAGATGTGGTCGCTCGCAACCGAAAACAAGAGTGGTCTGACGCTGCGCACCGAAGCAACGCCGCAGAGCATCGACGCAAACTATGTGCCGGGTTTTGTATGGGCGCGCCAGTACGGATTCCGCATTGTGAAGAAGGTCAACCCAACATTATGGACGGGCGTCTCGCTCGAAAACCCGCAGACACTTTCGCCCGTGGTGAACGGTGATATTACCGGGCTTCCATTGATCCTCTGGGCCAGCCCAGGTGCCAACGGCGGCAACTATAATGCCGGTGCAAATACCTCGAATGGCTCTGTCCCGGGATTGTTGACGACGTACTCGATGAATGCCGTTCCCGACTTCATCGCTAAGGTTGCCTATGAGCCGAAGTGGGGTGGCCACTACGAACTCTTCGGCGTCTCTCGCTTCTTCCGCGCGCGTCTCTATCCCAACGCGACGAAGGCGGAGATCGCGGCTGGAACGGCAACCAGTGCGGGTGCCTACAACGATACTGAGGCTGGCGGCGGCATCGGTGCCAGCGCGCGCCGAGCAGTGCTAAACAAGCACTTCGACCTTGGCCTGAAGGGTCTGTGGGGTACCGGTATGGGCCGCTACGGGACTTCGACCATTGCCGACGTTACCGCACGCCCCGATGGCGAACTCTCGCCTTTGCACACATGGTCGGCGCTTTCGACCGTCGAATGGCACGCGACGCCGCGCTTCGATGTTTACGCGAACTATGGCGGCGATTATGTCAAACGCACCAGCTATACCAACCTCACGACAGGCAAACCGCTGGGATACGCCGTCGGACTCAACAACTCCGGCTGCAACACCGAGCCGCTTCCGACCGGCACAGGCGGCACAACCAACTACCCGTCGAACCCCAGCAATTGCTCTGGCGTGAACCGCGACATTCAGGAGATCACCTTCGGCTACTGGTACGACTTATACAAGGGCAATCGGGGCCGCTTCCGCCAAGGCATCCAGTACGGCTACGCCCAGCGCAAGACCTGGGCCGATCCAAACGGCCTCGCCCCCGAGGGAGATGACAACATCTTCGAGACTTCCTTCCGCTACTACTTGCCATAGCGCAAGTAGTAGCAACGTCGGAGACCATCATGTTTCTGGAAGGACTTAAATTCGCGCTGGGCTTGGTGACGGGCGTGCTCGCCGTATTCGGAATCGTCGTGGTCTTAATTGTTGTTACAGCGTGGGCACACGGCAGAAATAAGAAACTGAGGCGCAGCAAACATGGGATAAATGATTCGGCCAGAATCGCCCCTGGACGCAGGTCCCCGGTACTTCTGCTGATCCGGTATCCAGCCTGGGTAGATGAACCAACGGAGTCTGAGCATCGGAAATCGGAGTTTATGCAATGAGCTTTCAACCCACAGATCCGTTTTTTCAAGGAAAGGGTAAATAATGGGAAATCAAGAACCAAACAAGGATAGAAAACAGCAGAAGATCAGCGCCCACGTGTGCCCACAATGCGGGTTCTCAATTGACCTGAAGGATCTCGGATTACGGGGGAGCGCGACCGGACTTGTCACTTGCCCCAAGTGCGAGTGGTCAGGGCCGGTCAACATCAAGATCGTTCCCAAGGAATCCGCCAGTTAAAACAACGCGCTTCCGTTTGAGCGTCCCCACGCGGGAGGGCATCCAGAAAACGATGTACCCCGCGTAAAGGTCGAGAGCTTGCGCATGAAAGCTCTGACTAATTCACTCACAACTTTGGAACTGTCATCCGCGCGCGAGGCAAGATAGGTCTTGAGCATGAGCGCATCTTCAGCGAGGGGCCGCACTGTAATTCCGTCACGCGCAACCCGAAGCGCACCTGATTTCACCACGAAGGCTACCGTCCCGTCGTCGGCAATCAACGAATAAGCGTCTTCCGGGACCACGATACGATGGAGCTTGGCAGGCGCGATTCTTCGCTGCTCAGCCAGCCGCATCACAGTGTCATACAGCGGAGGATGCAATCGGCGCTCGAAGATCACCCAGGGCCGCCTCGCCAACTTGTCAAAAGTGACGGAATCCTCAGCGGCCAACTCATCCTCTTCAGACATGGCAATGTAGAAGGGCGACTCCGCGACCTGCACCGTCGTGAGATATTTGGATTCCGGCGGTTCCGTGGCAATTGCTAAGTCAAGCTCGCCCGCAAGAACCTCACGAACAAGATCGCACCCGAATTGTTGGGATACCTCAGTCTTCAATTGTGGAAACAGCGGCAGCCGGACCGATAGCAAGGTGGTTAACAGGAACGGATCGGTGTTGGGAGACCTTCCCACGTTGAGAACGGCCTCGGCGTCTTCATGCGCAGAACGCCCGCTCGCGACAGCCCGATCGATATGCAACAAGGCGAGACGCGCCTCTTCGACGAACTTGCGGCCGGCTTCAGTAAGCACGACATACTGGTGATTGCGCACGAAGAGCAGGAAGCCTAACTCGTCTTCGAGTTCCTGGATTCGCCTGCTGACCGTGGCCTGTTCGATGCGCAATCTTGCCGCTGCTCTCGAAAAATTTAGTTCTTCGGCAAGGACAATCGCGGTTTTGAGCAATCGGATCTCTGGTAGCGCCATAGTAGTCCTCCAAGGAGAGAACACAACGCAGAAAGACGATCAGATCGAACAAGCATACACCGGAAATGGGGAGGTACACCTCAGCAATAGTAATTTTTAGACGCAGGCGCATTACCAACGTTTGCAAAAAAATAAATCAGGATGCGTCCACACCTCGTAATGCGTTTTGCGTATGACGCTCGCCTCATTATTCATTGGACAGAATCACGCTTTGTGGTGAACTCTCGAAGGTGAGAGACACGCGACTCCTGTAACGCGAGGATGGCGATGACTGAGAGGAGAACCGATTCACAAACGGCGACGATGATTCCGGGCACGAGGCCGTTCGCGTCCTCGCGCCGTGGTGCGAGCAGTGCCGCACCACGCAGAAAGCCTCCTGTGCGCGCCGGTGTACAGAACGGCGCAGCTTCCGGCCCGGCTGAAGCAGAGATCATTGCCATTATTGCGGCACGTTGCGGCGCGTGGTCCGCGCCGGACTTGGCCAAACTGCTCGGATGCTCGGTAAAACACATCTATGCGCTTGCCAAGTCCGGACGGATGCCCCATCTGAGAATCGACGGCATGATCCGCTTCGACCCTGGAGCTACCGCAGCCTGGCTGCGCGAACGTTTCATCGCGGCGTAGGCCAGCTCTTACCACTGAATGGCGTTGATCCGAGCCTGCGCCTCGGGGCTGCTTGCGGGCCTCAGATACCGCATCGTCGATCCCAGGTCCGCGTGGCCCATGTACGCCTGCACTGTCCTCAAATCCACGCCCGAGCGTAGCAGCGTGGTGCAGTAGGTTCGGCGGAACTTGTGCAAGGTCCACTCCTGGCATTCGCCTAACACTCCGTTGCAGCCCTCGCAACGATTGCAGTTCAGTCCTTCGCGTTTGGCAAGGCGTTTGAGCGTTCGCAGCAGCTTGCGGTTGGGGGTATCTCTCTTGGTCCCGAGCAACAGAGCGGCCTTCGGATGCCTTGTGTGCCATTGTTCGATCTCCGCCATCAGGTCATCAGGAACGGGAATATCCCTCTCCTCGGAATCCTTGACGCGGAATTCATAGCGTGGTTTGCTCGAAACCCGCAGCACCTTATCCTGACGATGAATATCGGACCATTCAAGGTGAACGATCTCCTGATCGCGCAGCCCGCACTTCAGCGCAATACCGATCACCAATCGCATATAGGGACCGGCCCCGGCCAGAATGTCCCTGATCTGTTCGTGCGTGTAAATGGTCGGGAGCGTCTCGTCATAGCGCGGGACAGGTGGAATGATCTTGGGATCGACCCCTGCAAAGCGTAGAAAGCTCGCGACGCGCATATGCTTGTTGGCAACGGTCCGGTCTGCGGAGCCGTGCTTGCGGACTGTCGCGTGAAAATCAAAGATGTCCTCTCGCCGAATCTCATCGACATAGGTTTTCTTGACCGCACGAAGGAACTCGGCGATAACTCGCCGATTCATAGCCGCCGCCGTCAGTGCCCCGCGCTGCTCTGCGTCCCGCTCAAACTCGCGGGCTTTCCGCGCGAGGCTTACCCGACCGATCTCTTCTTCGGGAAGGAGCATTCCGGCTTCGGCGGCGGAGATCTTGGCCGAGAGTTTGCGCTCAAGCAACTCGCGCGCGGCCAGCGCCGCAGAAGGCGTCTCGCCCGCAGGGCGGTAGACCAAACGGCTGCCTTCATACACGCGCAGTTCGTAGCGGCCCTGTTCGTAGTATTCAGACTCGTCGCCGACCATCACCCAGCCGGGGCGGATGCGCCCATTCCGGCCAAAGGCGACCGCGTAGCGGCGCCAGCCTTTCTCGGTTTTGCAATTACGGACAAGAGAAACGGTGCGGTTGGCCATTGGGGGGCACCTCCAGTGTTAAAAACCTTACCACGGTATTACAACGACTATTTTATCTTATTTATAGTATTTATTTTCAACTACATACAAAATAGAGGAATAGACTCTCCCCCTCTCCGCCAATTAAACCATTCTGAATCAATCAAATAGAACGACATCTTGAGAGACGATGGCTCCCCCTTCCGGGTAGCCTTTTTCGTGCTGGTGGCTGTTCTGGTGGCTGTTGGTTTTTCTAGTGGCTGTTTCTCGGGTTTTGAGCCGGAGATCAGCTCAACCGCGTTCTGGAGATGCCCCGGCGACAAATGGGCGTATCGGGCCGTCATCTGAATCGTCTTGTGCCCCATCAGCTCCTGTACCGCTTTCAGCGAGACTCCTGCCATGACCAGGCGGCTGGCAAATGTGTGGCGGAGACAATGCCAACTGAAATCCCTGATCTGGGCTTTCAGCATCGTATCCTCAAACCAGCGCCGGATAGGCTTCCGGATCAAGGGCTTTCCGTCATCGGCAAGAAACACCTGCTTTGTATGGCCGGAGACCAGAAATTGCCGCTCGAAGGCCGCCAGCGCCGCCGAGTTCAGGGGAATGACTCGACCCGATCCGTTCTTGGTCTTGAGCAATTGGATCCTCTTCCCTTTCAGGTCCACCTGATCCCAGGCAAGAGAAAATTGCTCCGACCGTCTCATGCCGGTATGCAAGGCAATCTTGAATTCATTCAGGAATCGCTCCGGGTATTCCTCGGCAAGAATCAGGCGGATCGATTCTTCCTCTTCGTCGGACAGAAAACGGATGCGAGCGTTGTCCTCTTTTTTTGGCTTTGATCAGCCGAGCTGGATTGCGCTCTGTACAGCCATTCCGGATGGCCTCGCGGTAGATCATGCTAGCGTGGCCCTGTAACGATTGAAGGTCGCGGGGCTGGTATTACGGGATTCGAGAAAGGCGGCCAACTCCTGCTGCGTCAGAGACGAGGCAGGGCGACTACCGAACTCGCCGGTAAGAAGCTTGATTTTTCTGCTCATCATCCGCAGGGTTAGCTTTGTTCTTCTTGGCATATTCGAGGGCGTTGTCGGCAAGTTCCTGAAACGTCCGCTCGCGCTGTCGGAAAGGCTTGTTCAGCTTCTTGCCGGCTGCCGCATCGGCCTTACGCTGGTGGTAGAGCTTGATCGCGTCCGTTTTGCGACCGACCTTCTCGCGCCGACGCTTGCCCTCGGCATCCACGTAGTGAATCCACCAGATGCCACTGTCTGGCACCTTTTCCCATACGCCTCTGGGCATGAATACCTCCCGTTGACACCATGATTATAATCAGCAGATTGTGCGGAAATACAAGTATATTTATGAATTTGGTGGCTATTTCTAACAGCCACCAAACCGAACATCTCGCAAGATAGACCTGTTTTCGGGGACATACAAAGCGCAACCGACCTCACAGTTAACCGCTAGATTCTGCTACACAAAAGTCTCCACAGTGCTTTTGGGGAATTTTCGAGACCAAATGCGGGTCCATTTATACGCAAGCTGCGTATAGGTTTATGCGTTTTGCGCAATATCGCCACACCCGACGCGCTCTTTTCGACCATCCCGGAAAAGGGGCTGTCCGCACTCATTCTCCAGTCGGAGCGCCATTCCATTGCGAGCGGTTCAAATCGTGCGCAATCGCCTTTTCATTTCGGAAACGATTGAGTCCACAACTTCCTCGGGAAAGTCTTTCGGAAGCTTTCCCAGTTCCCGGTTGATGGCTGCCTCTGCCGTATTGCGCAATTCATCGAAGATTGAGGTGACGAGTTCTTCGCCGATGCCGGCGTGGTTTGCGGTTTGAATGAAATGCCGTGCGGCAACTGTCTTGATAATGTAGTGGCGGTTGTCGCCCACCGCCATCGCCAGACGGAATTGGTTGAGTCGAACCTGACGGCTATCCACACTGGGCTGTGCCGAAATTACGTCATAGAGAGGCGTCATGTGATAACAGCCGCCGGGCAGCAAAAAGACACTGAAGTTCTTGGCGTGACCGTCTGTTGCGCCAAGTAGCCAAAAAGCAATCACCGCCTTGAGAAAACTCCGCTGATCCTCTGTGGGCGTATCGCTGCCGCGCAACAACTGAAGAATCGCTTCGACGCCCGGCCCACCGTCGCTCTGATATTTGCGCGAAGGAACGACTGAAAGAGCTTGGCAGCAGTCCTCTTGCGGCAAACGCAACAGCCGCCCGTCCTGCGTCCACAGTCGATCGAAGCGCTCGACAATCAGCACGCGGCGATCTCCATAGGTCGCCATCTGCGCTTTGGCCGCAGGCAAGCCAAGAGCAGCAAGCAACTTTAGACACAGATATTCGTTTTCGACGCTATAGGTCAAATCGAGCCCGTTCGATAGTTGACCAATCGACGGCTTGAAGATGTGAGTTGTCGCCGTGGTTCCGTGAGGCTTGTACCAGCGCTTATTCCAATAGAGCAGCGCGGTCTTCTCCTGTGCCCCGGCAATCGAGATGCGGAAGTCATCGTCCTCGCCAATGCCCAATGGCGAAGTGGCTAGATTTGCAAGCAGGGCCGAGATTCCGCCTTTGCTGATCGGTGCTCCATCGATTGCACCAGCTGGCCCCGGATCTACATCCGCTGGCAAAAGCTGCAATGCGCCGACACAATCGTGTCCTATGGCATTCAGCAGGCTATAGGCATCTGTTCCATCGGCCTGTGCTCGCGCGGCAATCCTCCGGCGAAGTTCTCCGTTGTCCGGCAGCAGATTCTCGAACACCGCCAAAACCGTTGTTCCCGTATAGGCGTCCTCCCGCAGAGGCATAGAAAGAGAAACCGGCAGCGCGTGCTCCCAAGCTAGCCAGCCGACGTCATATTGAAAAGCAATCGCTCCGGCAAGATCACGGCGAAGCTGGCCGACAAGCCGACTGTTCAAATAGACATTCAGGGGGACATAACGACGCTGTCTGACCATTAGAAGATCTCCTCAATCTCTTTTGTTGAGCCCTTGGTCCGTGGACGCACAACCAGTTCCAAGTCGAGCGCCGCCAGCGTGTCAAACAGCGTCCCCAGGCGCGTGTTGGTCGCTGAATTCTCTAACGCCGAAATCGTCGCCTGGCGCAAATGAATGCGTACTGCAAGCGCCTCCTGGGAAAAACCTGCGGCTTTCCGGAAGCGCTGTAAAACCATACCAAGTTGTTTGGGAGTGCGGGTAATCTGGTCCATCGAAGCACGCTCCACGTCATACTGAATGACGTATATTAAAGAACTATACGCCATAGCGTGTAGTATGTAAATATGCGCTATAGCGTATTATCTGACAGACACTTGTTGAGTACATTCTGCTTAGCGTTCCATGGATTAGCTTGAGGGGCGTTTCACATTATTGGTAGGGGGAAGCCTACAGAAGCTCGTGATGAAGATTGTTGTTTCCCGCACCGATTCAGCGCTGGGCGTTGCGGCGCCACGCAGCGGGAGAACTGTCAATATTTCGCATAAAGACCCGCGTCAGATGGCTTTGATCGGCGAACCCGCAAGATGCCGCAATCGCGTTGAGAGGCATAGCGCTCTCGTAGATGAGGCGTTGCGCGAAGGCAAGACATTCCCGACGCTGTACCCGTGTGCTTCTTCGCGAAAATCGGTCATTGCATCGAGCGCAAGGGTAACGTTGAAACCCTGCTCGTAGGCCTGGCGAGCGGTAGCCTCAACGCCGACGGATGTTGCTACACCAGCCACAACAACCTGGGTAACGCCTCGCGTTTTGAACTGGGCTTCAAGATCCGTGGTTGCGAATGCGCCCCAGCTTCGCTTGGTGACGACAAGATCGCTCGGTTGCCGATCCAACTGCGGCAGAAGATCGACCCATCCTTCGGCAAAGGTCTGGCTGGCGCGTGCCCCCTGCTCAGTGCGGCCTGGAGCGCGACCCGCCACGTTGACCAGCACGACGGGAAGGTTCTTCGTACGGAAAACATCGATCAGAGCGCGCGTCCGGTCAATGATGTCGGCGATGGGATGAATGAAGTTCCCGCTGACGATGCCTTTCTGTAGGTCAATAACGATCAACGCGGTGTTGGGGTCAAGAAGAGTAAGCGGCATCGGGTTTTCTCCTCGCATAGAAAGTTGGAAGCGGTAAGATGCTCAATCCTCAACCAGCCGCGTAAGTAGTTCGAGTGCCGCCTGAAGCTTCTCCTGCTCCTGGGCAGAAAGCTTCTGCGAGATGGTCGTGGCGATCCAGTCCTGTCTGGCGGCTCTGCCATCCTGAAGCCACTTCAGGCATTTAGGTGTGAGAGACATCAGCGTTTGCCGCCCGTCGCTTGGGTCAGGTGCGCCACGGATGAGGCCGGACTCTTGCAACGGCGCAACGATAGCGCTCATGGACTGCGGGCGCATGCCTTCGGCTCGTGCCAGGCTTGAAACGGTGGCCGCACCGTCCTTTTCGAGTCGAAGAACAACGGAGGACTGCGATGGCGTCAGATCGTTGCCGCCCCCATGCGCGCGTACACGCACCTTGAGCTTGCGGAATACTGCGCGCATCTCGGTTGCCAATGTTTGAGCGAGTTCGGTTTGAAGAGAAGACTTTCGATTGCTCACAGGATGACTATCTCATATATGCAGGTAATCTGTAAAGTGTAACTGTATATATGCCCGGCCGGCTGCCCGTGGTGATCTCACGCGCAGGACCGGTCTGAGAGGCTCCATTCCGCTTGCAAAAGAGTAAATCCTAAAGTCGCCATTCGAGACTATCCCAGCTGCTCAGCGTATGCGGTGCACTGAACACGGACCGGTCTTCGGGGAACCAATCGGCCATTTGGAAAAACGACGGCGGAATCGATCAACTCTTATGAACCACCTCGAATGAGTATGCGCAGGTCATGGTGTGCAGACATCAGAGACCCTTTCGACACCTTGCAGGTTTTCCTGCCGATCAATAGCTTTCGAGATTTTGCGGCAGAGCGCCGCAGTAGTTTTCTTGACTTTCGCTACGACCTGCAAGAGCCGCGTTACGACGCGGTCATGCTGCACTTGATGCAAGCGATGCTGCCTGCACTGGAGCGGCCGCACGAGGTAAGTGCGCTGTACCTGGATTCCATATTTCTTGCCATACGCGACCACGTTGCCGAAGCATACGGCGGGTTCACGAAAAAAGCTGCTAGCCCCAGGCTAGGTCTTACCGCTCGCCAACTGCGTCATGCTCTCGAATACATTGAGGCGAACCTCGGCCAGGATATCAGCCTTGCCGAGATAGCAAATGCGTCTGCCACCTCGGTGAGTTCACTCACCCTTGGCTTCAAGACGGCATTAGGTATCTCGCCTCATCGCTGGGTATTGAACAGGCGGATTCCCTCGTCTCGGCGAGACAGGGCCTACACAGGAAATTATTGCGCTGCTTGAAAAAAGGAACTCTGCCTTATGAATTGGCTTCGTCTTGTCTCGTATTTCTTTGGGGGCGCTTTTGTGGTAAACGCCGTTCCGCATTTTGTCAGCGGCATCATGGGACGATCCTTCCAGAGCCCCTTGCAAAACCGCCGGGGCGCGGTCTCTCCTCTGCAACGGTCAACGTTGTCTGGGGATTTTTCAACGCGGTGGTTGCGTATCTGTTGGTTGAGCGCGTCGGTGTTTTCAATCCGCGGACGACAATCCATATCGTTGCGTTCGGCCTGGGCGCGCTTCTCATCAGCATTCCAACGGCGCGTCACTTCGGACAGTTTCATGGGGGCAACACGCCCCGGCGCCCATGATCAACCTTGCAGCGGGAACCTTCCGCTCTCTGAGAAGTTTCAATTTCCGCTTGTGGACGGCCGGAGCCCTGATCTCCAACATCGGCACCTGGATGCAGCGTATCGCGCAGGGCTGGCTTGTTCTCACGCAACTGCCCCATCACGATGCGTCGGCGCTGGGCATTGTCATTGGCCTGCAGTTCGCCCTGCTCCTTCTGCTCCTTCCCTGGACCGGATCTGCCGCCGACCGCCTCGATCAGCGCAAGTTGTTGATGGCCACCCAGGCGGCTATGGGTAACTGCTTGAGTTCCTCAGCTTTCAAACGTCTCGCATCAGGACTCAAATCGACCAGAGCCAGCACGATTTTAATCCGCTTTAAATCCCTTGATACCGGCAATTCCTTGAGCTTTTCGATGGCACCTGCAGATTCTCCTGCTGCTATCAGTTCAAGTTCCAACTTCTGTCTCAGAATCCCCTGCGCTTCGTTCGCAAAATATTCGATGTTGTCCGACAAGCCTTTGTAGTATCGGTTGACCTGAGCAGCGATCTTTTCAACTCCTTCTGAAACCCCATACTTAACCTCGATCAACGCCAAGGCTAGATCCTTATCATTCTTATGGTCAGGCCAGTGGATGCCGAATATGTCAAGACGGTCAGCTGAACTCCCCATTAGTACCTGTCGATCTACTGCGAAGTAATCTGTATGGATGCCGGATTCGCTATTATTCACCCGAATAATCGACTGCTCAAATTCAATTTCGTGTCCATTGGGACAGTGCATCGCCATCTTCTGTTTTATGAGTGGCAATTCCTTCGCCACAAAGTCGCAGACGTTGTTCGTAGAAGCGAGTAGCAAGTCCCTCTCACAGAATTTCTCATGTACGGATATTTTGTAGCCATGTTCTCCGGCCGATTCAAGGTGCATTTGATACCCTTTGCAGTAGATGTCCACGCACTGTCCGCGAAATTCCATATTCAGGTCGCGATCAGATCGGACGGCCTCCACCAAAGGCGCGAGGATCCCGGAACTAAGATCATTCATAAGCATCTCAATGAGAATGCGAGAATCCTGCATCATAAAACCAAACTTTCTCCATCGTTGTGTGTGACTACGTTTACAAAGATATGTGAGAAATCTTCGCCGTGTTCGGTGTGGACTGGAACAAGCATACGCGGATGCAGCGCCGTGGCCAGTCGCTGCAAGTCTGCACAGGTGCGTGTCCGCTGGTATGGGCGTAGACGAAGTTGACTTCCAATTCCCTGCGGTAGCGTGAGATTTTGTCACTGCCGAAGTAGTCCTCGTGGTTCCCGTCAAGATAACCGAGCCATTGCGAGTAGATGACATTCACCGGGTTCTCGGAATTCATGAATCTTTGGATCTTTCTGAAGCTCGACATCTTGACGAAGTGCAGAAATCCGGCGGGCATCGCCCGTAACTCTTCCAGCTTGACGCCGTGGCGATAGAGACAATCTCGAAAGTCGCCAAAGTAATCGGCGTTCGCCTTCAATGTCTCATCGGGCCATAATCGGCGAAACTCTCACCTCGGGCCAATGCATGGCGGGCGTATTTAGAGTGATCTGCCGGAGTTGTTCGAGAACCCATGCGGTGTAGATGTCGATGACGAGAAGCTTGCTGGCACGTTTGCAGGCCCGATAAGCGGATACGATGCGGTCAATGTTTTGCGAGGACGACAGCAGAAATGAGATATTCTTCTGCTGTTGAATTGTCTGGAGATTGTATTTTCGACCGCCGTCTCGTCAGGAAAAAGGTCGTTGTGACGCTGCAACATGGTCCCTTCCATGAACATGAGGTCAATGTCTGGAATAGGCTAGAGCACGCTGACCGAGGCTGTATGTCGAGGTACCCGCATTCCTATCGACGGCGATCGGAACCGCGAATGGACAAACAACTTCATTGCAGGCATGCAGCGTAATGCCAAAGACCGCGCACCTCTTGTCGTTAAAACCCTCGGCATAGGAGGTGTTCGCCGCATCCTCGATCTGGACGGTGGCTCCGGCGCCTACTCCATCGCATTCGCCAACGCGTCTCCCAATGTGCAGTGCGAGATCCTCGATCTCCCAGAGGTAGTACCGCTCACAGCAGAATATGTGAAGGAGGCAGGCGTCTCCGCACAGGTCAGCCTTCGCCCAAGAAACATGCTTCATGACGAGTCTGGTTCCGGCTACGACATAGTCATTCTCAACGCGATTTGTCACATGTTCTCAGAAGAGCAGAACCTAGACAACTTCCGCCGTGTCCGCCACGCACTCACGCCAAACGGGCGTCTGGTCGTGCAGGACTTCATCCTGAATCCCGATAAAACCGGGTCACTACAGGCGGCGCTATTCTCACTCAACATGCTCGTCGCCACCGATGCCGGTGCCAGTTACAGCGAACTCGAATATAGCGGTTGGATGAAGACTGCAGGGTTCGCCGAGGTACGTCGGGTAAACTTATCCGGCCCTAGTGACTTGATCGTTGGCCTAGTGAAATAGGACGCCCCACGGGGTACGCATTGTGCAGTGATTTCCGGCCTGTGGCTAGAGGCAGGAATTTCGGCAGTATCCATGTGAAGTAGCAAGAAGGAATCGATCGAGGTAGAAGATACGCATGAGCTCCGAGAGACTTTTACAAACCCTCTCGGAGCAAATCGCGAGACGCTCCCCCGACGCTTCGTTTTAGCTGACACGGTCGGCGGCCGCCTGAGCGAAGCCAGTCGTCTTTCCGCGGCGCATCTACATGAGCAGAAGTGCAGGAAGACAAATAAACAAAATGGTTCTAAGAAACAAAGAGAAATAACGTACCTGAATAATTCTCCCATTGTAGTCAGACATCGAAGTGTTTCCGAAGACACGCTATCTGCAACGAATCAGATATCCTTGAAAAGATCTCCGCTCCTGCCTGCCCGTATCTCACGACACAGGCAAACACGAGAGATACGATTTACTCCTGAGTAAAGGCAGTCTTAAAGGCTAGCTGCGCCCGAGGTCTCTGGTTCAGCTAGAAGTTTTTCAATCGTCGATTCGAATTCCTTCTTTAACTGGCCATAGAACTCGCCACTTGCAGGTGAAGCAAATCCTGTGTGTGTAGCCCTGATCGTCCCGTCCCGTCCGATAAAAAAGGCAGTGGGCCAGCTGTTTAGATTGACAGCCTCGGGCACCTTTTCGTTCAACTGATCCGGTGTGCCAGCGATCAAATAGGTGAATTGCACTCCGTAGTGCTTCACAAAGGCATGTTCCCGCTTCAGCGTTTTGAGCTGTTCAGGCTCTTCAAAATCCAGGGCGACGATTTGCAGTCCCTTATCGCGGTACTTCTTATCCATCTCCACTAGAAATTGCGCTTCATCGTGGCAGTTTTCGCACCAGGTACCGGTGATGCTCACAATAAGCACCTTGCCCTTGAACTGTGGATCATCACTTGAGACGACCTTTCCGTCTGCATCGGGGAATTTGAAGGTGAATTTCTTCTTTAGATTAAGAATGCCCGTGTGCGTCTGATAGTTGTCCGGCTGAGGCAATCCTTTCGCCTCCGCATCACTCTGACGATAGGCAACCAAGTTGCGCGTTATGCCTCCGAAGCCATCTTTGGGAATATCGTCTGTGGCAAGTCCTCCGAGTTGCACGATCTTCAGAGAACCATCACTCTGCACCGCAATTTCAATTGCGCCAGGACGTCCACCATCGTAGTGGCTGAGCAGCCATTTGCCGTCCTTGAAGGTACCCGAGTAGGCACCACTATCTCCATCAACGCGCAAAATGGTTGCTTCTACGTAGACGTTGTTCTGCTTGACGATCAGGCGAAAGGCCTTTTCTCCCTTTTCTGAAAGGCTGGGCAGAATAATGATCCATGAACCATCAATGGAGGGAACATTTTTTGGCTTCCTCGCTGTGTCAACATGGCGCACAGCCTCGAACTGTGTACCCACATCTGGCAATACTCCATTGGCAATGGCAGCCGAGATACCGCCCACCAGTTTACCGTCCTTCAGTTCTGCCGTGATGGTGGACTCGTAGTGTTCCAGGACTAACACCAGCTTGCCGTCCTTGAAGCTTGCACTGCTCGTCGTGTTGTTCGGCCTGGAACCATCAAAGAGAGTTCCTTTGAGGGAGTCCCCAGAGCCACTGATATCGAGACGAAATGGAATTGGAACACCATGTCCGACGACTGTGGCATCCCAACGACCGTCAATTGCGTCAGCCGAATTCTCTGACTGAGCCACTGCTACGGTCGTACTGAGGGCGAAGAATAATACTGCTGCTTTTATAAGTCCGAATTGTCTTTTCATCACACTGTTTCCTTTTCTGGTTGTTGCGTAAGGCACGAAGACAATGTCTTCGACAAGTTCCCTTCTGCGCATGGTGAATAAACAGATCAGAAGGTCAGTCGCAGACCAAGCTGAACATTGAATGGCTCGCCAGGGCCGATACCGGGCGCTTCTTCGCTTGAGCCTACCGTCGAACTGATCGTTCCAAAGCCATTCGTCTCTGTGGAGTAGTCAATGGAGGGAAATCCCAGGTTGACATGATTGAAGGCATTGAACATCTCTGCCCGGAACTGTCCCTTGATTCTGTCTGTGAAATTCACATTCTTGAAGATAGACAAATCTACATCGCTATAGCCAGGACCGACCAACTGATTGCGACGTTCATTTCCGTAAGTGCCCGCAGTTGGAAGACTGAAGGCATTCGTATTGAACCACTGGACCTGGTTATTAACGATCTTGTGGGTGGTTCCTGCCGTGGGGTTCCCCACAATGTTGACAAACTGTGAATAATCTCCCGTGCCTGTTGTATCCAGGTTTTCGGCAACGATAGTGAAGGGGTTTCCGGAACGAACGCTGATGGCACTGGCGAGAGACCACCCGTTACCAAGCCACCTCGGAAAAACCGCTAATTTCGGAACCGCATAAGACAGTTCTGCTGTGAAAGAATGCCGTTCATCCGTATCGGCATTGCCATAATTTGCCTTCAGGTCAAGATTATTCTGAGGCCAATCAATGTTACTGTAAGATGCTGCATCGTTGTTCTGCGGAGCACTGTCATCATCCAGATTGTGCGACCACGTATAGGCCAGCTGCCCGGAGAGTCCATGCCAATTTGATGTCTTCAAAACGGCCTGGAGTGAGTTGTAATTCGACGTAGCATCGGTTCCGAGCTGGTTGATTACGGTCACGTTCGGAAACTGGTCATAGAAGGGACGGGTTGAATCCACCACCGTGCCCGTGTTATTCAGCGCGGCTGGATTGATGTCCGTCATGTCCGTCAAATGCCGCCCCTGCAAGCCGACATAGCCAAGCTGCACGATCGTCTTTTCGCCAATCTCTTTTTCAACTTGCAGGTGATAGGCATAGTCACGTGGAGTTTTGAATCGCTGACTCACAGCAAATTCTGAGGTTGAGTTATCCAGGACGGCATTGGCAAAGATGGACTGTCCTGCAGCAATGGCGGTCGCATTCTGTGCGTACGTGTTTACAGGGTCTTTGCCACCCGGATTTGCCTGAATTCCACTCGCGCCGCTGTTGGGGGAATTTGCCTGAACGAAAATGTCAAATCCTGGCGTGTCATAGTAAATGCCAAATCCACCGCGCACCACGATTCCACTTTTCTCGCCCGGCTGATAAGAGAAGCCTACCCGAGGCGCAATGTTCAGATAGTCGTGCGGATACAGAGAATCAAGCCCCCCGCCGAGAAAAACTACTCCCCGGTTGGGGATAAAAGTGGACAAATTATTATCCCCGTTATGCACGGGCGTTGTGTATTCATAACGAACACCGAAATTCAGCGTCAGGTGCTGATTGAGATGCCAGTTGTCATGAGCAAAAAATGCGCCTGAATTGTAGTAGAGATTGCGGGTTGCCGTTCCATAGGATATCGACGAGGAAGAAGCATACCCCGCCAGAAAATCTGCCAAGGCTGCGGTATTGGTGCTGATCGAGGTATCTGCAGACCAAGGTCCACTCCCTCCACTGAAGATCAGAGTACCAAGCGCATTGTTGTAATAGAACTCGTTTGCCTGAGCATGGCGAAATTCTCCGCCAAGTCGAATGGAGTGGCGCCCAATATCCCATGAGAGAGCATCTGTCACATGACCTGTAACGTCCACGCGTCCGCCAATTCCATTGGGACCGATGGTGTCGAAATTTCCAATCTCAATCATCGGAGACCCCGTGAAGGGGGATCCCGTATCGAAATATTTCTGCACATTCTGATCGTGCTTGAAGTCGCGCGATTTCTGATTTGTGCTATCAGAGCCCAGCTGCAATTGGTTTGTAAGACGAGGGCTCAGGATGCTGTTCCATATGACTGAATAGTTCTGGACATGCATTGGTCCTGCATCGTAATACCATTTCAGATACGTGCTGACAGGAACGACCTGCTGCCCCTCACCTGCGTACCAACTTGCTGAGAGGTTATTATTGTCGTTGATCTTCTGATCAACTTTAATGAAGAAATTATGGCTGTAACCGTACTCCGGGTCAGGAGAGAAGTAGTTATTCGTAGAATCGGAGGAAGCCGTCGTCAACGCAGCCGAAGGCCACAGCGTATTGAGCGCGGTCGTTGCAGCTGAATTCTCTGCGACTGAGTATTGCTTTAACAGGCTCCGTGCATCCGCCTGATAGCCCGTTCCCGGCTCGGTGCCATAGCTGCCCGGGCTGATAGAAAAGGTCTGCTTTTCATACGAGAGAAAGAAGAAGGTGCGATCTCTTTTGATTGGTCCACCTAACGAACCGCCCCAGTTCGTACTGCGGTTGGCTGGCTTCTTGCTGTCTTCTGGAAGGAATGGCGACGCAGCGGCCAGCGCTTCATTGCGGTTAAAGTAAAAGGCACTGCCGTGCAGGTCATTCGTGCCCGACTTGGTGACGAGGTTGAGCGTCCCTCCGGGGTTGCGCCCAATCTCAGCACTTCCTACCGTCTGCAACGAGAATTCTTCAATCGCATCTATTGGGAACAGAACGCCGGAAATTCCGGATTGTCCGTTTTGATTCGCTGTTGCCTGATTGCGGAACGGATCGTTGTTGTCTGTGCCATTGATCTGGTAGTTCACCTGTTGCACGCGCGTTCCATTTATTGCGCCCGTCAGTGAGTTGTTGCTGTAGCCTGCAAATCCAGGCACGAGCGATTCTGTCGCGATAAAACTGCGCCCGGCAATTGGTAAATCTGCAATAGCACTTGCAGAGAGATTCGTTGTCTGTGCTGCCGTTTCTGTATCCAACGATATTGCAGATGCAGAGACTTCGACAGTTTCATCGCCATGGGCAAGTTGCAACTTCAGATTGAGCACATAGGCAGAGCCAGCCTCCACCTTGATGTTCTTGACTGCAAGCTGTTTGAATCCAGAAACGGCTGCACTCAGCGTGTAATTACCAACTGGAAGGTCCTGGAACTGATACTGGCCTGCAGTCGATGTGCGCGAGGCATAATGCGCACTTGTCGCCTCATTCACCGCACTGATTTGAATGTTTATGATTTCGGCGTCGGAAGGGTCGGTCACGTTACCGACAATGCTGCCGCGAAAAACTTGTGCGTTCAACACTGGGGTCAATGCAACCACCAAAAATGCAATCAAAATGGGTAAAAAACGGAATTTTCTATCAATCGCCACGGGCTTATCCTCGCTGTCGGTTAATCCTAGTCGCCGACTCTATGCAACTTCGAAGATGTGCCCGATTCTTTCGCAAAAAAGCAAAGGCCCAATCTATGTCTACATAGAGTGGGCCAAACGCGTTCGAAAAAGGATCTTGTCAAGATCCCTTTTCGAACTGTGCTGCATACACTGCCGCGTCCCCACATAGCGCACCATACGGGCGACAACAACAGGCGCTGGCAGTCTTGCTCATGGATTGATATTATTTGATGCACTTGGCGTAGTCAAGCTCAAGAAGCGGTTCGCGATGCACACATACGAGGTAATACTGCAGAATTCTGGGTTTACAGTAACAGCCCAAGTCACTCATCGAGCGCTACAGCAGCTCAACAGCAGATCAGTCATCGCTGACTAGTTCACTGCTTTTTGCAATCCGGATCATCTCTCGCTGCTTATGAGCGTTGGCAGGATGGTTCCCTGGTCGCAGCTTCAGAACCAACTGGTTCACGAAACGGTTCCACAGCAATGCGTTCGTAGCGCACTTCCAGAATCGTCAGCTCTTCTGTCCCGCCTGGCGCGCGGAGAACCACGCTGTCGCCCTCTGTCGACTTCAGCAAGGCGCGCCCGAGAGGCGAGACCCAACTGATGTGGTTACGGCTGAGATCGACTTCATCTGTGCCTACGATGCACACTTCGTGCTCAGCTCCGGCGGCATCGGCGTAGAGCACGGTCGCGCCGAAATATGCCCTCGACTTCGCCTGTCCTGATCGCGGAGCTTCCGGGTCCACCACTTCCACGGCTTCAATGCGCTTGGAGAGAAAGCGAATGCGCCCATCAATCTGCCGCAGCCGCCGCTTGCCGTACTGGTAGTCTGCGTTTTCACTGCGATCTCCGTTGCCAGCAGCCCAGGCCACCACCTCCGTCACGGCAGGGCGATCTCTGGTGAGCAAAAAGCGACGCTCGTCTTTGAGGCGCTCCAGCCCGCCCGGTGTTATGTAGTTCTTTGCGTAGACTGTAGGGGCGTCCGGCGCAGGTCTTCTGGTGAACCCTTTCCGCATCTCGTTAATCCTCGCGGCGTGAAGGTAGTGGTCGCTCGAAATCGATGCGGATCGACGTTGATGAAGAATGCTGCAGGGTATCCAGTTCCATAGCGTTCATCATTTGCGGCCCTGAGCGATTTTCTCACGTCTCCGCAATTCTGAGCGATTCCGTCCAGCTTCTCGGAGCAATCGCAGCGAAGACTTGCTTGAAAGCTCAGTGCTGATAGGTCGTTCAGCATTCAGAAATTCGGCTGTCAACTGTTGGGGAACAGCCCATTGCGCTCATTCAGCTTGGTTTATTTGCCGAAGACCAGATTAGTATTGAAAAACGCCGATGTAGCTAAGATGGATTCTCGGATCAAGGCAAATTGCCTCCCGGCGCAGAAAGCATCCCGCTGTCTTTGAAATTCTCTCCACATTCATAACCTATTGGCATATAAAGGGATATTCATTTATCGCTGCGATTCCTTTGACATATAGCCGCACTTGGCGGAAGGTAGACGAATATCAACCTTCATTTGTCATGCCCTCCGCCGCTACCCTTCGTATTGAAATCGAGCACGCCCTTGAACACCGGTTCACGGCGGCGCTGACTGCTGCGACAAGGACGATCCGCGAGACCGCGTCCACCGGAATTCAAGCGGTAGACGAACTGCTGGACGGTGGGTTACCTGGCCGCTTTCACTTGTGGCTGCTCAACAATCAGCCCATGGGTTTCTACTCACCAGCCGTGTTGATCAAGGACGCACAACGCCATGGCTTTCACCAACGAGACGCCATGTTCTGCAGCGATGGCTCGCATGGATTCATACTCCGCTTCCTGCCTTTTCATAGTGATGGTTGACGAGATATTTCCCGGCTGCCAGATTTGCCATAGAATCTTCGTTCCCTGGGGAAACTGTGCCAATTTAGTACGCATCTGCTCCTCTGTTAGCGCCGACGACGCCAGCAGGGAGAATTCCACGGAATCTTCTTTTATCCAGTCCGGAGTGGCCTGGAGCAGGCCGTCTTTCCATGTGTCGAGCCATTCCTGAATCTGAGCGCGCTGATCTTCGCTCACTGCAAGCTCTTTGAGTCGCGCAAGCTTCTGAGGTGTGCAGAGCCAATTGGTGCCTCCGGCGAGGGCTTTCAGGATATTCTGCTCCGCTGTTGCTTGAAAGCCTTCAGGGACAAATCGTATGCTATGGCCAGACTGCGGCTTGCGTTGGCTCCACTTACGATGAAAGCGCTCCATGCGTGCCCACAATGCCGCCTCGGCTTGAGCGGACCCGCAATTGCCCAGCGCCATGGCCGCGTCTGCGACGATTGCGGGATTGCCATTGTCGAGCGCATGAATGGCGACGGGGTCGAGTGCCTGAGGCATCTCTTCGAGGGAGAAGAAGATGCTACTACGACAGTCCGCTTTGCCGGTTGTTTTGTCTTGCAACATAGCAACCTGTGCGGCTCCGTACTCCGGGGCGACGCGGAGGAAGTAACGCAGGAGGAAATTCAGTTGCCAGCATTCAATGTCGCCGCCTCGCTATTCGAAGACCTACTTCATCTGCGGCAAAATGCTCGCATCGCCGAACTGGTCGACACGCGCGAAATCACTTCGCTGCTCAAACTCCCGTTCCAAGCGGTCCTTTGAGAGCGGGCCCCGAATGATTCGCTCTACGGTCGGTTGAAGAACGGCAACGCGGTCCTCGGGTTGGAGTAGGCTGAGGAGTTCGACCGTGGGCTCCCCTTGGCTCGCATGGAGTTCGCTCAGGATCATTTGGCGTGCCGTCTGAGGGGCAAGTTGCTTGATATGGCTAAGCACGGTATCGCGAACGGTTGCGGCCCATGTGTGTGCAGTGGGAACTGAACCGTTTGCCATGCGAATCAGGACCGGCAGCATCTCCGGCACGTCAACGAGCGACCATCGACTTACAACAACGTCCTGCTGGCTTTTCAGAGGCAGATCATCCCAGGATGCGATGAGAGCCGAACGCGCCTTTGAAACGAACTCCGCGTCGTCGGCTTCGGTTAGCCGATAACAAGATTGCGCTCTTGGGATAAAGCGTCGTCTATGGATTGAACGACGGCGGCCCCGATAGCCGTGACCAATGACTTTCAAGCGGTTCATCCTCCAAATCATCAACAATTTGCGTTGTATGTTTGTGTCCTATCTGTATAATCGGTTGTCATCATGAAAAGTTTGCTTGGATCCGTTGCCTGTTTCTGCCTTGTTGCGTCCACTCTCATTGCCGGTTGCGGCGGATCCTCGTCAACCTCCGGATCTACGTCAAACGCGGGAGCAACGACGCCGACGGTAAGCTCTATCAGCCCAACTACGGCTGCAGCGGGATCAGGACCGCTGACCGTAACGGTGACCGGTACAGGCTTTCTTTCGACAACGACGGTCCAGGTGGGCGGCGTGACGGAAACGACAACCTACGTAAGCAGCACCCAGGTGACAGCAACGGTAACGGCGGCGCAACTGGCGAGCGGGTCGCAGCTAGCTGTTATCGCGTTAAACGGCACGGCAAGCAGTGGATCGGGCGCGGCGGTTCAGCTAGAGGTGACGAATCCCGCCCCGACAATCACCCAGCTCACCCCAGCCACGCTGATGACGGGAACCACATCAGCGACAGTTGCTGTGACCGGCACAGGCTTTGTTTCGACGACGGTCATCGACGTGAACGGCAGTGCACGGACCACTACCTATGTGAGCGCCACACAGGTGAATGTTGCGCTGACCGCGAGCGATATGGCAAGTGCGGGAAGCCTGTCGTTGACGGCGATGAATGCGGCGCCGGGCGGGGGGACGTCGGTGGCCACGGCCATTCCCATCAATAATCCCGTGCCGACGGTGAGCGCGCTTTCGCCTAAAATTGTAACGACTGGAACCACTACTCCTACGATGATAACGATCACCGGGACAAATTTCATTTCAGCATCGACGGTTCAAGTCAACGGAGTGGCTGTCGCGGCGACCTATGTGAGTGCGACGCAACTTACATTCCAGCTTACGGTGGCGGAGCAGACAACATCCCAGTTGCTTTCTGTGTCCGTGATGAACCCATCACCAGGTGGCGGAACCTCACTGGGAGCAACGCTTGAGATACTCCCGCAGACAACGACACCGGTGATCACGCAGGTTTCACCGACGCAGTTTGTGGCTGGATCGGACAATACTTACATTTATGTTTATGGTTCCGGCCTATATACCACGCTCAGTTCGGGGCAGCGTGTCGTGACCTCCAGCGTGCTGTGGAACGGCACTGCGCTTACAGTAGTCAGTTGCTACATTTATGGCAATGGATCGGCAGTTGATGTTGCGGAGGTGCCTGCCAGCCTGCTTAGTTCCGCGGGTACAGCGACCATCACGGTGAGGAGTGCGACTTCGACTCCAGCCACGTCAAACGCACTGACGGTGACGATTGCCGATCCGCCTGCGCCGACGCTGACGTCTATCTCGCCTAGTGCGGGACCTATCAACACGGCCACGACGGTGACGCTGTATGGAACGGGGTTCACGACAAACTCGACGGTGGCGTTGAATGGGACAAATATCGCCGCGACCTATGTGAGTTCGACTGAGATGACGGTTACGATTCCGGCATCGAGCATTACATTGTCGAGTATTCTGAACTTGACGGTGACCACGCCTGCTCCGGGCGGGGGGACGACGGCAGCGCTGCCGTACACGGCCTATATCGGCATTGTGAACAACGATATGGTATATAACTCTGCGGATGGGCTGCTCTATGTATCCGTTCCCGGCTCGGTGACGGGCGGCACGGGTAACTCTATCGTCGGCATCGATCCTGTCACCGGAAACATCCTGCGGCATATTTTTGTGGGAAGCAACCCCAATAAGCTGGCGCTTTCCTCGGACGGAACCCAGATGTTTGTGGGCCTCAATGGGGCCGGAGCTGTTGCGCAGGTAAACCTGACCACCGGCCAGATCGTTTCGCAGTTTTCGCTCGGCGGGGGACCCGGTGTGTATAACCTTCCGTATACGGCCGCCTACCTTGCAGCATTGCCCGGGGAGCCAAACTCGGTGGCCGTTGCAGCGACTGGCAGCTATTTGGGTGGAACTGACGTCACCATCTATGATTCCGGCGTGGCCCGCGCAAACACCTCATCATCTCTCGGATTCGGGTCCGGACCGCTTGCCTTTGGCTCTTCGGCGTCAACTCTTTATATGGGAGGCACATCGGCTGTCTATGCCATGTCGGTGGACTCGACCGGGATCGCGGGAGGAAGTGCACTTTATTCCAAAGCCTCTTCTGTCAACTACATCCAATACGACAACGGCAACCTTTATCTTTCTGACGGCGTCGTTCTGAATGCAACGAGTGGCGCCCTCCTGGGAACGTTTTACGCGACCGCGAGTCAGGCGGCCACAGGGCCGATCGTCTCCGATTCGACGCTTGGGCTAGCCTTTGTCGGCTATGGATACACCACCGCTAGCACCCCACAAGTGCTTGCCTTTAGCGAGAGTACCTTTAATCCAGCCGGCAGCATCAATGTTAGCGGAGCAAACAACACTTACCCATACAATTTTGAGAAAATCGTTCGCTGGGGGCAAAACGGCCTGGCACTGAATACCTCATCTCAGATTTATGTTTTTCAGTCGCCGGTTGTGAAAGATCTGAATTCCTCTCCTGCCGATCTTTCCGTCACACTCGGTGCGCCAGCAACAGCCACCACCAGTAGCACTATCAGCTATACCGCAACAGTCAAGAACCTGGGTCCGAACCAAGCACAAGGTGTTGCCGTGGCTTTGACCCTTGATGCCTCCCTGATTGTCAACAGCGTTTCAACCAGCCAAGGGACCTGCAGTACGGGCAGCGTATTTACCTGCGACCTAGGCAACCTGGCAAATGGAGCCAGCGCCACTGTAACCGTAAACGCAACTCCGACCACTGCTGGAACAATCGAAAATACCGCGACGGTCGATTCTGTGAGTTATGATCCAAGTTCTTCAAACAATCAAGTTACGGCGAGCACGATCGTATCGGGCAATTTTTACGCCTTTATCCCAACGCTTTCGGCAATCTCTCCGACGCTTGTTCAAGCGAGTTCTACCTCTTTCACACTCACGGTAACAGGCAGTGGCTTTAACACGAATTCTACGGTCAACCTCAACGGTACCGCTCTTTCGACCACCTTTGTCAGCAACACGGAACTTATCGCCAACGTGGATTCCTCCCTAATCGCGAACTACGGATGGACGCCAGTGACGGTCGCCAATTCATCGCCGGGTGGGGGCGTCTCTCAGGTTGCACCCCTCACAATCTATGCGCTACTGAATCTTCCTGCCAACAACATACTGTTCGACCCTTATTCACAACAGATTTACGCCACACTGCCTAGCGCCTCCACCAGCCTCACCGGCAATTCCGTGGTGACCATCAATCCTGTGACGGGCAGTGTTGGAACGCCGGTCTACGTTGGCAGCGAACCAAACGTGATGGCCGAAACTTCTGACGGCAACTACCTCTATATCGGGCTGAGCGGCGCGGACAGTCTGGCGCAATTCAATCTTTTGAATCAACAGCTCACAGCGACAATCCCAATTTTCTACACGCAGTACGGATCAACAAGCAGTACGCCTGCGACTTGGCTGGCCGCTATGCCGGGCAGCGACACGACCCTGGCGATTGACATTCCGAATGGCTGGGGCAACTTCGGCATTTTCGATGTAACTGGGAATACCGGGAGTTTCCGCCAGAACCTTTCTGGCATCTACTCCGGCGTGAATCCTATATTCGCAGATGCGACGCATCTTTATGCATATGACAGCCAGACATCGGGCGCTGAGCTCTACCGGTACAGTGTGAACGCGAACGGTCTAACCTTGACCGATGGCACAAGTCTCGACGGACTTGGAGGATTCAGCGGTTCCATCAAACTGGCTAACGGCATCGTGTACGGTGCCTCTGGAGGGATTATTAATCCTTCAACCACCCCCCCATCGCAAATTGCAACGATGTCTCTTCCGGATTTTTACGGGTCGGGCCTATCTGCAACGGGAGCTAATGTAGTCCCGGACGCCTCGACACAAAAGGCTTTTCTGATGCTCGAAAATACTGCGGGAACCTGGGCCTATGGTCTCGCCCGCTATGATACGACCCGCTATTTGCCTGAAGCGTGGCTAACCATGCCGACTTCGGCGTCCAGCATTGAGACAGCTTGGACCATGCTACGCTGGGGACAAGATGGACTGGCTCTGCTGTCAGCAGCCAATACCCAGATCAACAGTCAAGCTGTCACACAAGTTATTTTGCTACGAGGCCCCTTCGTCACTCCACAGTTGCTGGAGACTAATTCAGCGGCGAGTCTGACGTCGAGCTCGGTGACATCGGTTACGCATGGCGCGGGCAATATGCTGCTCACGCTGACCGGCACTAATTTCGTTCCCGGCGTAGCTGTAACTTGGAACGGAAGCTATCGCACCACAACCATCGTCGATACTACTCATGTAACGGTTGCAATTCCAGCCAGCGACCTTGTCAGCGCCGGACGCGGATCAATGATAGCAACTAACCCAGGGGCACCGGCATCGAGCGCATTGACGGTGACGATCAACTAAGGAAGCGGCGAGGCAGACGACGGCGCTACGCCAGGGGAGAATCGTTGCTTTCGCGATGAGTGATCGATGCCCGGCTCGGAGTTAATGACCTTAAGGCCGAGGGCACATAGTTCGTTTAGACTCAGCCAGCATGGGGTTGTCGCATTCGAATTTTTGCAGCTTGATGTTGCCTGGAATCAGCTCGGCTGTTGCGTTTCATACGCTACAGACCAGTCTTAGCCCGTCTGCGTTTGTTACTCGATAAAGATTGCAGAAATCATTTGTCATCGGTTCTCCCGATTATGATTCTACGGGGCCCTTTCCCGGAGAGCATTTTGCAGTAGATGCTTACTTATCAAAAGATATCGTACGATATTCTTCGCATATTTGATTTGAAATGGAGCCTGTGAGGTTGGTACAAGCAGGAGGAGAGAGACCTCTGAGGCAAGGACGATGGGACCAACCATGGAAGCGGAAGCAGGAAGGGACAACGGGCAAAAGGTGTCGTTGGGCCCGGTAGTACAGATCGACGACGGGCGCATACAGCGCATATGGACGAAGTGGTGCGGGCCACAGTAGAAGAGACGCTGAACGCGCTTTTGGACGCCGAAGCCGACCATCTCTGCGGTGCCCGCAAGTACGAGCTCAACGAGGGCCGCAAGGATACTTGGGCGGGCAGCTACGACCGGCATCTTCAGACCAAGGCCGAAGAAGTCACTTTGCCCCTGCCCGAGCTGCGCATGCTGCCCTTCGAGACGGCTATCATCAAGCGTTACCAGCGTCGCGAGTCGTCGGTGGAAGAGTCTCTGATCCAGATGTATCTGGCCGGCATGAGCGTGCGGCGCGTCGAAGACATTATGCAAGCCTTGTGGGGCACGCGGGTATCGGCCTCGACAGTCAGCGATCTAAACCAGAAGATCTACGGCAAGATCAACGAGTGGCGCGAGCGTCCGCTGGTGAGCGATTTCCCCTACGTCTACCTCGATGGTATCTGGCTGAAACGCTCGTGGGGCGGGGAGGTAAAGGACGTTGCCGTGCTGGTCGCTATCGGCATGGCGCAGCGCGGCAATCGGAAGATTCTGGCAGTCAGCGCGGGTACCAAGGAAGACACGGCCAGTTGGACCGAGTTTCTTCGCGAGCTGAAGCTGCGCGGCCTGAAGGGCGTCGTGTTATTCATCTCCGACAAGTGTCTGGGGCTGGTCAAGAACCTGGCAGAGTTTTATCCCGAGGCCAAGTGGCAGCGCTGCGCGGTGCACTTCTATCGCAACGTGTGGACGGCGGTTCCCAGCGGCAAGGTCAAGCAGGTGGCTGCGATACTCAAGACCATTCACGCGCAGGAAGACGCCCTAGCGGCTAGGAGATAGCGCGCCAAGTGGTCGAGAAGCTGCGCGAAATGCGGCTGGCCAAGGCGGCCGAAATTGTAGCCAACGGCATCGACGAAACGCTGAGCTACTACTGTATACCGCAGGAACACTGGCGATGCTTACGGACGAATAACCCGCTGGAACGGCTGATGCGGATTATTCGGCGACGAACGCGTGTGGTGGGCGCGTTTCCGGACGGTCAGTCAGCATTGATGCTGGTTGCCGCGCGACACCTCCACGGGGCGGCTACAAGATAGGGCACCAAACGCTATCTGCAGATGAACCAGCTGGCCGAAGTTCGCGCCATCGCCTGACCTTTTTGCTGCTGGCCCCCATAGGGCCAGCAGCAAAGCAATCGCAACCGACAGCATCCTTAGTTTCCAAGGAAGATCGAAAGTGCGAAAAACTCTGGACACTACCCGCGATATCATCCCAAATGGATTTGTTGAACTTCGAGATTAAGCACGGCGGTCCAATTCATTTGCGGAACCGAAAAAGTTGTACGGCTAATTTTACGACAACATGAAGATGTGCCTATTCGAAATGTAGTTTCGGCCTCCCGGCAGGCCGAAGCGCGGGTTTCGCAACCCGCGCTTCTCTACCTAATGAAACAAATTTAGGTTGTCATCGACCTAAAATTCATAGCGAACAGATACTTCCATTACACGCCGACCTGTTTTGTATCCGGCATACCCAAAACACGTGCTGCCGTAAGCGCTACAGGTCCCACCGTTTGAGTTCGTCTTGTTAACCGGCTCCACATCGTCGAAGGTTGTACCCGTCATCTGCAGCTTCACTTCATTCGTAAAGCGTGAACTGAAAGCAGTAATCGGGTGGTTCATAAAGTTAAACCCCGAAGCGCGGAACAGCAGCTTGCCACGCTCTCGCATCGCAAACGATCGCTGAAGAGATAGATCGCTGTTGAAATACGCAGGCCCGCGCAGGTTCCCCAAGTTGCCTGGACCATTTACGCCGGAAGGCGGTAGCGCAAAGCAGTATCCATTAATAAATTGACGCTTTCCTAGATGCGCCACAGGATTGCCCGAGGGGCACAGATCGGAACTACGCTCGATCGGCATCAGATAAATATCAGGAGTGCCGAGGATGGTTTTGCTATCAATATTGCATCCGTTGGTACTGCTTGAGCAAGCATAACCGTTGGATTGATATTGAGTGGTTCCCGTCAACTGCAAGTTCGCGCCATAGACAGCCGGAATATTTGGTCCACTCTGGAAGTTCGTGATGCCAGAGATGAACCATCCATTCACAAGGCCATTGAAAAAGCGGTGACTAAGGTGGAACATATTGCCCTCGTCATACGAATAACTCGCAGCGGTGATATGCGTACGATCGAATGCAAGCGGGCCGTAATTCTGGTGCAGGTTGTTCGGATCGGCAGAATAGCCGTTATTGAATCCGCCCCTGATACCTAGCGCGCGGCTCCAAGTATAGTTCGCGCCAAGGTTAAAACGGCCGCGCTGGCGATTGATGCTGGTTTGCAAACCATTATAGTTTGCATTGAGAATGTGTCTCGGTACGCCCAGTCCGCTGTAGGCTGGATACGGCCTGTAGTCGTTGGTTTGGGCTGTCGTAGCCGAATCCGGATTAACAATTCGGCCGTAATAAGTCGACGACGGATTAGGATCAGGCTTCAGCATGGCTCCGATCGGTACCGCATCCACATTCCGCATATCGCCAGTTTGAAGCGAGGTGTTGGAAATGTTATCCGTAAGCAAATGGTCGCTATGGTTACCAACATACCCCACATCGAACACGAAGTCATGAGGCAACTGCCGTGTTACTGAAAAGCTGTAGGTGGTTGTCAACGGCTGCTGATTGTCGGTTGGATCAATAGCAAAGATCGACGGGCAGCCGCTTGTCGTATTGGCATTGCAGCCATAGGTGGTACTTTGCGGAATGTTTTCCAGAGTCAGTGAGCCGGTGTTGGCCAGGACCGTCACCAAGCCTTCTGACGTGGCCGCAGCACCGACATAATCGTTCCAGGAATCATGACCGCGGTACTGTCCCCATCCACCGCGAACGACAACCTTTCCATCTCCGTACGGATTCCAGGACACTCCAAATCGTGGAGAATAGAAAAATACCCGACTCGGCGCTCCGGAGTTCGAAACCTGCGTATAACCCGCGTTGCCGTTGGTCGACTTCTTTCCGCCCCTCCAACGAACGCCTGGCAAGAAAAGTGTGCCGTCGGCATTGGTTGTATTCGTGGCGTCTTTTGCATAGAGTGACGGACTAAAGGTGGCAATTCCTATTCCATGCTGATCGCTCCATGCACCTTGATGCTCAAATCGGACACCTACATCTACGGTAATCTTCCTTGTGATCTTCCAAGAGTCCGTGACATAGGCGGCATTGCTCCAGTAGTAAAGATCAGTTTTGGCGTTGAAATTCTGCTGCGTGAACTCCTGGATAATTCCCTCGAAGAAGTCAGCCAGATAGTTGCCACCGCAGTTTGTAAATGCGCACCCAACGGAACTGACGGTACTCCCATTCGGATTGGTGGTGGTTTGTGTCCCGATGTAGTACTGGCTGATTGCGCCGTTGGTAATCGGGCTCAAGTCCGTCTGGTTCGCCGTATCGCGCTCCAGATAGGCGCCAACCTTGAATGTGTGCGTACGCCAGAGATAGGAGACGTTGTCACCAAAAGCCGGGATAAACTTTCTTGACGTAAACGGGCCGTTACTAAAGTCAGGAATGATCGCCAGCGGCAATCCCGCAACGTTATAACTGGAAAACTGCGGAATTTCCTTGGTCGCAGAAGGGAAAATGTAATTGCCGGCATAGCCATAGTAAGAAGCCGTCAACTTCTCAAAATCGCCCGCGACGTAGACGTTCTTGACGTTTGACAACGAAGCAAACGCCTCATTGGTCAACCGAGAGTTAAAGATATGCGTGTAGTTCAAGCTGCCCATATGAGAGTGAACTGACGAGTTGATTTTTCCTGGGGTATCAATGCCACCCTCCAACCCACCGCCCGATGCCGGAGAATAGTAGATCTGCTCCGGTATATGACTGGTGGTTCCAAACTGCCCTCCGTATACCATATAAAGCTTGTTATTTGAGTTCAAGTTGAAATCGAGGCGCCCGCGCAACTGATAGCTATCCGAATTTTCAAGATTCAAATGCGTGTAGTTATAACCATCGGTGTTTGCCTTGTTGGGCAGCGGGATGATATTGAGCAGCGCCTTGACATTGGAATCGACGGTAATCTGATTTGCATTGGTCGTCGGCGCTGCGCAAACGTGGTAATAGTTCGAAAAAGTTCCCGACGACGTGCATTGCGATTCGATCGTATTGGTGTCGGTTCCAAGGTAAGTAGCCAACTCGCCTTGGTTGAAGTCACCGTTGCGCATATTCTCGGTTGGCACCAGCGCATTGATGAAGGAATGCAGTGGCGACCCGTACGAATAGACGTTTCGCTGAATGTAATCCTCGCCATTGAACTGGAAAGTAATCTTGTTGCTTTGGTTGAATTTTGTCCCTGGAATCCTCAGCGGTCCACCAAGATCCACCCCCGGATAGATATACCGGTCAGGAATCTGAGGGTTGCCGATACGTTTTACGAACCAGTCCTGTGCGTTCATCTGATTGGTTCTTGAATAGATGTGAATGGCGCCATGGGCGGACGAGGAACCAGACTTGCCCACAGCCGTAATGACGGTCGGCCCTTTAGCAACATCCGCGCCAAAATTGGAAGTCTCGATCTTCACCTCTTCGACCGCATCCATATTCACGGTTTGAGTTTGACCAGCGCCGCTCCCAGGATCCGTTACATTGGCGCCATCGGAAATAACGCTGGTGCCGTTGGCGGTCGATCCAGAACCGACATAGTTCCCTAGCCCGGAGTAACTTCCCGCAACTTCTGCCGAACTCGACGGCCCATTATCGAGTCCCGACTGAACCATCGCGAAACCCGGCTGAGTGCGCAGCAATTCCGTCACGTCGCGGCCAACCGTGGACTGCTTCGTAATGTCCTTAGAACTGATCAACTGGCTGCGTTCGCCGCTCGTTCCGATGCCGGAGTTGGACGCCTCGACCACAATGGAAACATCCGAAGCACCGACGATCATCTTGAGATTGGTCAGTTGCACGGAATCATTGGGGTGCAGCGCAATCTCCTTCGTAACCAGCTTGCGAAAGCCAGCGCTCTCAATGCTCAAAGAATAGGACCCGGACGGGACAGCATTGAACTGAAACGCTCCCTCGGCATTGGTTATGGCTTCACGTGTATCCTTGGTTCGCAGATTGAGCAGAACGACGGACGCCCCAGGAATCCTAGCATTGAACTGATCGTTGACGATTCCTCCCAAGGAAGCGTTGACTGTCTGGGAGCGGCATATCTGAGCTGATCCTAGAAACATTGTCAGCGCAAGACTCCAGACAAATAACCGAAACATGGCCTTCATAGAAACGTCCCCCAATCTCTCTCTCGATTTGGTCGCGAGCCGGTTGCCATTCATGGATGCCGAAACTCTCCGTATGCCATCTCGATGATTAAGCAATTCCGTTGATTGTTTCATGGCTATTGCACCGTCAGCGATATAGTCGCCGTCTGCATCGTTGTTGCACTGGTCGTCGAATTCGTGCCATATGCAGTGACAACGACCGCGTAGGTTCCCTTGGGACTGTTAACGTTCAGATTCCCGCCGCATCCGGTGACGCATTGAACACTTCCGGCCAGTAGCGCAGCGAACAGCAGAAGCCCCAACGCGCGCCTGAAGGACTTTCTGTACCGCCGCAAGCCCAGCAAACCGAGCGGGCACAACAAGGCAAACGCCAGTGGCGCTGCTCCGCGTGAATGCGCGCCCCAACGCTGCAACATACCAACCGTGGGAGGAGTATCCGTCTTGCTTTGGGTGGTGATGATTTGCATGGTTACTGTCTGCGGAACACCCGAAACCAACGAGAAGTTAACCGGACTGAAACTGCACTGGCTAAATGCTGGAAGTCCGCTGCACGAAAAGCCGAGAGTCCCGGCATAGCCTGATTGGGAAGTAATCGTGAAGTTGATTGATCCGGTCTGACCTGCCTTAACACTGAGCGTTCCAGAGGCAGGCGTAAGGGTGTATGCGGCGGCTGTAATCTCGACCGTCACAGCATCAGAGGTCGAAGGCAGATAATTGACATCCCCGTTGTAAACGGCCGTAATACTGTCGTTTCCCTCGGGAGTGTTGGTGGTCGACAGCTGCGCCGTATAGGCTGAACCGCTCGCAACGACAGCCGCTGATCCGAACTGTGTTGTCCCCGCATAAAAGCTCACCGTACCGGTGGGAGCGACCGTTCCGGTAGGCACAACTGTTGCCGTATACACCAGGGTCGCACCCGGCACGGCGCTGGTCGGATTACTGCTGACGCCTTGAAGGCCCGTAATCGAAACAGACGAGCTGATTCTGGCGATGGTCAACGAAAGCGTACTGGCGGAACTGCTTGCATAATTTGTGTCACCGCTGTACGAGGCGCCAAAGGTATGCGAACCGGCTGTAAGCCCGGAGATCGTGATGGCTGCGGTATTGTTTGTAATCGTTACAGCCTGCTTGTACTGCGCGTTGTCTACGTAGAAGATGACGGTACCTGACGGTACGGCGCTTCCATTCGCTGTATACGTGAGATTTGCCGCGATAGTGAGCGACTGTCCGAAGGACGGCGTACCACTCGGCGATGTCTGAGTCAGCGCAAGCGAAGTCGGTGCAATATAAGTTCCCTTGCCCTCAATCGTCAGCGTCGAGGATGAACTGTCGGTGGCATTGGAAGAGAAAGTCAGGACATCCGAGAAGGCCCCCATCACGGTTGGCGTGAAAGTCGCCGCGACGGTGCAAGCCGAACCGGAGGACAGAGCAAGCCCCGCGGTGCAAGCGCTCGAGCTTGATGTTGCGACGGTAAAGTAGCTTGTATCGCCACTGGCCGTATAGGCTGGCGTTCCCAGCGAAAGCGCGCTGTTGCCCGCATTCGTGACTTCCGCCGCCTGCTGGGAGGTTGTTGTATTCAGGTTTGCCGAACCGAGATTCAGCACGCCCTGAGTCCGTGCGATTTGAGCTACGACGCCGTTCGTGCTGTCGGTTACATACAGATTGCCCGAACCGTCAACCGCTACGCCATGCGGCGCGGCGACTGTTCCGCCAACAGAGGTCTGGTCATTGGCATTGATTGCACCGTTCTCAGAAGGGACCTTGATGAGTCGGTCGTTGCTCGTATCCGCGACATAAACCGAACCGGAAGCATCGACGGCCAATCCCGACGGATTGGAGTATCCAGTCCCGATGGTATTCAACGCGCCGCCCGCCGAAACAACTTCCGTCACGTCGTTCGTGCTACTTCCTTCCTGATCGACAACATAGACATTGCCCGAGCTATCCGTGGAAACGGCAACCGGATAAGTGAATCCTGAACCGATGGTCCGGATGTAGCCCGGATTCGGAATGCCGCCTGCCGCGGCAATTTCTAAAACCCGCGCGTTGCCGCTGTCAGCAACATACAGATTGGCATTCCGATCAAGAGCAAGCCCGGTATTCGACGAGATGTCACTATAGAGAACCGATTGCGCGGAGCTGCTCAGCGAGCCGTTGACAATCGGCACGACCACGATGCGTCCGTTGCCGCTATCCGCAATATAGGCATTGCCGGCGGCATCCAGCTTTACATCCGTCGGCGCCGAAAGATTGCTTCCGATACTATTAGGGGATACATCCGAAACAGAGGCATACCGATATACCGCATTGGCGCCGGAGTCGGCAACGTAGATGGCGCCAGAAGAGTCGACATCGATACCTTTTGGCGATTTCCATCCACTGCCCAAGGATGTCTGAACACCAGGATCGATGGTTTGCAACGCGCCCGTGCCCGTACCCGAGACAGGAAGTGCGCCAATTTGCGTTCCGCTGCTATCCAAGAGCACAAGCTCGCCCCTTTGCAGTCCAACGGCACTGGGCGTGTAACCGACGGTGACGGTGCAATTCGACCCCTGACTTACGGCGCCCGTTGCGCAGCTACCGGCCGTATAAGTAAAAGCCGAGGGACTCAAAGAGCTTATTTTTATGGCTGCCGGAGTATACGAACCCGAATAGGTAAGCGTAAAGGTCTGCGTCCCCAGCGAAGTGCCAATCGGGCCAGATCCAAAATCGTAGCCATAAATCGAGTTGCGATACATTACGTTTCCGCCACTATAGCCAACATAAAAATAGTGCCCCCGTCCATCGAACCCGATGCCATAGCCCGAGTATCCGTAGAAAGGCGTAAACTCCGCGCTCGTGTTGGCAACGCCATTGACCGCCGGAAACTCGTGGTAGGCGTACGAACTTGAGTCCGGCACAAAGACATTGCCATACCGGTCGACCGAGACTCCGGCGGGAGTCTTGCACGAGCCAAACGCAGATGCCGTCGAACTGCCAGCGGGAACCTGATAGAGGCCTGTACAGGTAGCATAGGTGCTGTCTGTATTGGTTTTGTTCGTAAAATACACATCGCCGGTGCTATCGACCGCTACCTCGGCGGAAAGTGCGGAGAGATTTGTCGCTCCAAAATTCACCAAGAGGGAGGCAGTGTATGTCAGAGTACCGCTGGTGCTTGCTGGAACGAGCTTGATCACTTTGTAGCCTGAAACTCCGGTACTGTCCGAGGCTTCAAGCACATAAACGTTTCCCGATCCATCGATTCCCAAGTCGGTCGGCTGGTAGTAGCCCCCAATCACCGAGTTTGACGAACCCATTGAAGTTGCGGTGAATGCCCTGCATGGTGCAGTCGAGGTCGACGTGCAGTTCGTCGTGACGCTCGCCAGAGCGGTTCCCGTCGTATATGCCCCTTTGACATAGGGAATCATGACGACATAACCGCTATAGTTCGAAGGAAAATAGACGTTGTTCGACGAATCGACATAGGTGTTGCGGCCACCGGAAAGCCCAGTGATCAACGCGACCGGAGACGTTGTGCCATGCGGAACGTAATACCCTGTGGCGGCTTTTTGGTCGCTATAGAAAACATCGCCCAGAGAGTTTGCGGCAACGTGTCCAGCTCCGTATGAGCCAATGGTGGAAAGAGTGGTCGCCGTCCCCACCGCAACGAACGCAGGCTTTGTTTGACCGTATGCGGAAGACAGTGGAACTGCGAGCAAGAGAAGCAACGCAGCAGCCAAGCGTTGTCCTATGCCACGTCTCTGAACTTCGTTGTTACCTCGAACCAGATGCATCGTATCTACCCCCCAGAAAATACTGCACAAAAATCATTTCCTCTCAACCGAACTCCTGCGCCGAAGCTCTCTGTCTTCACATTCATGAAGAAGAATTCCAACGCCCACGCTCTTGTTTGTGTTGGCAACTAAATATATTGCAATTGAGTATGCCTTTGTCAAGAAAAAACAGTTTACCCTCGGTTTTCGGCACAAATATTCCCTTGTACGAGTGGACAAGCATATCTCGATCGCCACGCCAAAGACGCTTCCGCACGAACCGCCGTTTGCGCTGGAATCCAATTCCGCGAAAAACCGGGGCATTGATCTCAGCAATGTACTCGCAGTCACCTTGCCTTTTCTGAGACTCGTGGTATAAATTGAAGCCGCAAACAAGCTTTCGAATTCGAAACTAGAGCTTGCCGCAAACAAGAGAAATAGCGCTGTCAGACGAGGCATCTCACCGCCCGCGCAGCGTGTTTCGCAGGGGAGGACGAGATGATTTCACGGCGTGGATTTCTAGCCACGGCATCGGGTTTTGCGATCGGCGTTTGCAATAGCCGTCTGCTGGCCGAAACAAAGCCTGGCCTGGCCGGCATTGCCTGGAACGGCGATCATGTGCGGCAGCAGATTGACGGTTTCGGTTTTTCTGAAGCCTTTCATCAGGCCGGCGTAATGCGCATGCTTTCTGAACACGATCAAACCGTATTGCTAAACCTGATGTTTTCTTCGAATGGCGGCATGGGGTACTCGATCGTGCGCAACATCATCGGAGAGGGGCCAGAGCATCCGGACCCGAAAACCGGAACGGTGGCTTCGATTGAGCCGGAGGAAGGGCAGTTCAACTGGTCGGGGGACGAAGATCAAATCTGGCTGATGAACGAAGCAAAGAAGCGCGGCTGCACACGTTTCTTCAGCACCTGCTGGTCGCCACCGGCGTGGATGAAAACCAATCACGATGCATGGGGTGGTTCATTGAAACCGGCCCTGTATCAGAAATTCGCCGATTATCTGGCAATGTATGTTCTGGAATACAAGAGCCGGTACGACCTCGATATTTCCGCGCTGTCGCCAGCCAATGAGCCGAATTACACACCCACGCAGCACTATGCTTCCTGCCGCTGGACGGGAAGCGAATTGTCGAAATTTCTGCACGAGAATTTGATTCCGACCTTCGCCACCAAGGGAATCACCGCCGATATCGTCATCGATGAGCATGAGCACTGGACCGACGAGTCTATTAACACCATTCTCGGTGATCCGGTCAACGCCAAGGCCATCAAGATTGTCGCCTCCCATGCGTACGCGCCAACCAGCGCGCCTTATGTCTCAATCGACGCGCGGACAGGCCGTTTCAACACTGCGCTGCAACAGAAGAAGCGCATATGGGAAACTGAAGTTTCCGCTGGAGACGCCCAGATTACCAACATGAACGACGGCGTTTACTGGGCTCGCGTGATCCACTCACACCTGGTCGAAAACGATGTCAGCGCCTGGCTGTACTGGTGGGGAGCGGCAACGACCAAGAGCCGCAGCTCGTTAATTCAGATTGACACAGCAACGAAAAAGTACGAACTGACGAAGCGTTTCTTTACCATTGGTCAGTTTTCCCGCTTTATTCGTCCCGGCTATCATCGCGTCGATGCCGTGCCGATGCCAGCGCAGAACACCTATTTTTCCGCCTATCTCGCCCCTGACGGCAAGAAGCTGGTCTGCGTCGCCATCAATGACGATGCCGTGGAACGGCCGCTGCTGATTCAGCCCGGAGGTTTTCCCGCAACAAGCTGCATTGCGGTCAGAACCTCCAACACGGAAACGCATACTCGCTTGGCGCCAATTCCGCTCACGCAAGGAGCAGCCGAAGTGGTTACGGCGCCCCTGAGCGTAACGACGTATATCTTTACGGCTTGACAGCAAGCACTTCCCTTGCCTGCGTCTTTTCCGAAAAGGCGCGTCTTGCGGAAGATGACTTGCTACTTATGGGAAACTGAGGAGCGGGGTTAGGCGAAAGACCCGCTCATCGTGCATCAACCCCGGTCCCCGAAAGCGAGGGACCGGGGCACCCTCATCGTGGTTTGAACGGCCCCGAGACTGAAGCCGCCGGATAAAACCAAAGCCGGCACGAGGCTTCCCTGCTCTTGCCGGCTGAAATGCGAGATTAGCTGAGCGTGGCCATCAGAGCTTCCAACGCCGATTTCGGCGGCCGGGTCAGCGATTCGGGCAGCGTGGCCAATGGTTCATCGACCAGATTCAGAAGATCGAGAAAGGTCGGCGTCTCCGTGTTGATATAGAAAACGCCAGTGAGAATTTCGTCGTTCTCCTGCGCCTCCATCAGGGTGCGCACGGCGTTGGCCTTATCGGTGGGATCGTAGTCCTCAAGCACCTTATGCAAACGCAGGCTGGAACCGTCATACATCTCCACTTCGTAGGTCTGGCCGGAGTCGTAATCGACTTCGATTTCATCAAAGCTGGAAACAAAGCCGATCTCGTTGATGGGCTCGTCATTCTCCTGCATGAATTTGTAGCTCTTGGTAGAACCTTCGTGGTCATTGAAAGTAACACAGGGACTGATGACATCCAGCAGCACCGTGCCCTTGTGGGCAATGGCGGCCTTGAGCATCGCGAGCAACTGCTTCTTGTCTCCAGAAAAGGAACGGCCCACAAAGGTCGCGCCCAACTGGATGGCCAGAGCACAGGTGTCGATAGCGGGCAGATGGTTGACGATGCCGGTTTTGAGCTTCGAGCCCTGATCGGCAGTGGCCGAAAATTGCCCCTTGGTGAGCGCATACACGCCGTTGTCCTCGACGATGTAAATCATCGGCAGATTGCGGCGCATCAGGTGAACGAACTGTCCCATGCCGATTGAAGCCGTATCGCCGTCGCCGGAGATGCCGATCGTCGTCATGGTGCGGTTGGCAAGGATGGCGCCGGTGGCCGTGGCCGGCATACGCCCATGCACGCCGTTGAAGCTGTGCGAGCGGCCCAGGAAATACGCGGGACTCTTGGATGAGCAGCCGATGCCGCTGATCTTCATCACGCGTTCCGGCTCGACGCCCATCTCGAACAAGGCCTGGATGATGCGCTCGGAAATGGCATTGTCGCCACAGCCAGGGCAAAGCGTGCTTTTTTCGCCGCGGTAATCGAGAATTGGAAGACCGATGTGGTTAACTTTGGGGCTGTTGGTTGCGCTTGCCATTAAAGAGCCTCCTTGGCCGCAAACTGTTCCGTGATGGAATCGGCATCGACCGGCAATCCGTTGTAGTGGAGGATGCTGCACAGCTTGGCTGCCTGTTCTCCGGGCAGATCGAGTTTGAGCAGGCTGGCCATCTGCGCGTCGCGGTTCTGCTCGACCACATAGACACGCTCATGCGCGGCGACAAAATCGTGGACCGCCGGGGCAAAAGGCCAGGCGCGAAGGCGCAAATAATCGACATCCAAGCCGAAGCGGTTCTTGATCTGGTCGAGAGATTCGCACAAGGCACAATCCGTGGAACCGTAAGCCAGAAAGCCGATCTTCGAGCCGTGATCCCGGACGGCAACCGGAGCAGGAAGCAACGAGCGCGAACTCTCGAACTTGCGCGCCAGCCGATCCATCACTTCCTTGTATTCCTCGGGCTTTTCGCTGTATTTGGCCGCGTCGTTGTGGCCCGATCCACGAGTAAAATACGCGGCCTTGGGGTGCATTGTGCCGGGCAGCGTGCGCCAGCCAACGGCGTCGCCATCTACATCGCGATAGCGGGCAAACTCGCCCAGCCGGTCCAAGTCCTCGGCCGTGAGCACCTTGCCACGATCCAGCGGCTTCGATGGGTAATCGAAGGACTCCGACATCCAGTTATTCATTCCCAGATCGAGGTCGGTGAGCACAAAGACCGGGGTTTGCAGCCGCTCGGCCAGATCAAAGGCCGACTGGGTCAGTTCGAAGCATTCCTTCACCGACCCCGGCAGCAGAATTGGATGCTTGGTGTCGCCGTGCGAGAGAAATGCCGTCTCAAGCAGATCAGCCTGCTGGGTACGCGTGGGCAAGCCCGTCGAAGGACCAACACGCTGCACGTTGATGATGACGCCGGGAATCTCAGCATAGTAGCCCAGTCCGCAAAACTCCGTCATCAGCGAAAATCCGGGGCCGGAGGTCGCGGTCATGGAACGCGCGCCAGCCCAGCCGGCACCCATCACCATGCCGATGGCCGCCAGTTCGTCCTCGGCCTGCACGACGGCATAGGTTGCCTTGCCTTCCGGCGTGCGGCGCAGCTTTTTCAGTAGGTCGATGGTGGCTTCGATCACCGTTGTGGAAGGCGTAATCGGATACCATGCAACAACTGTCACCCCTGCGAAAACCGCGCCCATCCCGCAAGCCGCGTTGCCATCAATAATGATCTTGCCCGCAGTCCTATTCATCCGCTCGATGAAGAACGGATCGCGCTTGGTCAGATTTGCCTGGGCATAGTCAAAGCCGGCCTTGACCGCGCCGAAGTTCAACTCGAAGACCTTCTGTTTGCTGGAAAATTGCCTGCGCAGGTTCTTCTCAACGACTTCGAGATCAATGGCCAGCAACTGGGCGAGCGCGCCCACATAAACCATGTTCTTGACCAGCTTGCGCAGCTTGACCTCGGGGCAAATGTCCGCCGTGATTTTCTCGAACGGCACAGGATAAAAATAGACATCCTTGCGCGCCTGATCGAGATTCAGGGTCTCCTCGTAGAGGGCTAGGCCGCCGCTGGGCAAAGCCCGCAGATCGTCCTGTGCGCTTTCAGAATTCAGTGCGACCAGAACCTCCGCGTCGCGCTTGCGGGCAAGATACCCGTCCTTACTGGCGCGAATCAGAAACCAAGTTGGCTCTCCTGCAATATTGGAAGGAAAAAGATTTTTTCCGCCGACGGGAACACCCATTCCGAAGATGCTCTTCATCAGCACGCTATTGGCGGATTGCGAGCCGGAACCGTTCACCGTGGCAATGTTGATACTGAAGTCGTTGACCACGCGCTCGTGCGCGCTGCGTGTGTCTTGTTGTTGATTGAGATTAAAGCTGCTTGTTGCCATGAAGCGTGATTCCCTTTCGCTGGGCTCTGGGAAAAGCCTGTCTTCCTTTCGCCCAGGAGTGATTATAGTCAGACACCGGCGTCCGTGTGCCACTTTGCGGCCAAAGCGACGTCTCTTCGGATTGGATGGATTGCGCGCTCTTCAGAAAAAATCCAAGATTGGTAAGACACAGCAACCGTGAACTGAAAAAAGCTAAAGAGCGCGGCTCATAGCGTCATGCGCAGAGTAGCGCCAGCGCGCCAGCAACAGAAGAGCAATGACGATCAAAGCCGCCAGGAGGCCGCTCCACAGGCCATAGATGCCCCAGTGAAAGGCAAAACAGAGCGTCAGTCCCAGCGGCAACCCCAGCAACCAGTAGCCAGCCAGATTGGCCAGCATGGGAATCCGCGTCTCGCCCAACCCGCGCAGGGCGCCGGTGGAGACGACTTGAATGCCGTCGAAGATCTCGAAGGCCGCCGCCAGAGCCAAAAGACCAGGTGCAACAGCCATAACCTGGGAATCGGTGGTGTAAAGAGCTATGAGCGGCCGTGGCGCCACAAGAAAGACAATTGCGGCAGCAGCATGAAGCTCGTTCCCAGCCCCAGGGCAAGCCATCCGGCACGGCGCGCGCGCGCTCCATCCCCGGCGCCAACAGCATGTCCTACACTCACAGCAGCCGCGGCCGATATCCCCAGCGGAACCATGTAGGTAAGGCTGACATAGTTGAAAATAATCTGGTGCGTCGCCAGCGCCACAGGAGTCAGCCAGCCAGCCGAGAAGGTGGTCAGGTTCCATGCGCCCACTTCAAGCAGAATCTGCCCTCCGGCCGGAACGCCGAGGCGAACCAGTTCCCTGAGCTTCTCCAGGCTGGGTCCGGCCCAGTAATGGAAGAGCGGATGCCCGCGTTGGCGCTCGTAGCGCCAGGCAAAGCCCAGCAAAGCCAGAGCGATAAAGACACGCGTCACCAGCGTCGAAAATGCCGAGCCGTTTACGCCCAAGGCCGGCATTCCCCACTTGCCGTAAATGAACACCCAGTTGCCAAACCAATTCAGCAGGTTTGCAGCGACAATCGTGACGGAGACCACCCGCACTTGGCCAACCCCTTGAAGATATCGACGCGTGGCGCCATAGAGCACCAGCGGCAGGGTTCCCCAAGTGAGAATGCGCAGGTAACCAGCAGCGGGAGCAGCCACTTCCGGCGAAATGCCGAAGCGCTCAAAGGCAAAGCTCGCCAGAAAAAGCAGCAGCATCAGAGGCGGCGTCACGATGCAGGCCAGGTAGACGCCCTGGGCCAGCCAGCGATGGCATTCGTCGTGGTCGTGGCGTCCGTAGGCCTGGGCGATCAGAGTGTCCAAGCCCAACAGCAGCCCCATGCCAAAGAGCGCCGGCACGAAGTAGACAGCATTGCCCAGAGCCACGGCTCCGATGGCCGCTGGGCCCAGATGGCCCACCATGATGGTGTCCACGATGCCCTGGGCTGTCCAGCCGAGTTCGCTCAGCACGACAGGAACCGCCAGCACCGTCATCGCGGCGAGTTCCTGCCTCCACTTTGCTTGCCGTTGCCCCATCTCTCCAATCTAAACGCTGGCGGCTGACCGGCGCCGAATCTCTCCTCCGAGCGAGATTTCCGCTGGATTGGCCATCTTTTAACCAAACTCCTCACCAATCTTCATCATCTTCCCTGCTTGTGTTTCCTAGACTCGGAGCAGACTCCAGAGTGGTGCCCGTATTTGGAGCCGAGGAGCAACACCACCATGGCGACCCCCCACGGTCTTCCCCCTCATTTCACCGTCAGGCAAATGACTCCGAACGACATTCCCGCAGTGATCCAACTGCAGATTCGCGCCTTCCCCGGCCTTTCGCCCTGGAGACCGGACCAGTTGGAACATCATCTCGCTGTCTTTCCTGAAGGGCAATTGGTGGTTGAGGACTCCAGCGGCTGCGTCGTGGGTTCGGCCAGTTCCCTGATCATCGACTGGGACGATTACGCCGAGTCGGCCAACTGGTCGTTGATTACCGGCGATGGCTCCTTCAGCACCCACAACCCTCTGGGAAAAACCCTCTACGGCGCCGACATGGGCGTGGACCCAGCGGCACGCAAACAAGGCATCGGCACGCTCTTTTACGAAGCGCGCAAGGATCTGATCCGGGAGCGCGGCCTCAAACGCCTGCTCACCGGCGGACGGATCGCCGGATACGCCGCGGTTGCCAACGAACTCACAGCCAAGGAGTACGTCGCCGAGGTGGTGGACGGCAAGCGGCGCGACCCCGCGCTCAGCTTCCAGTTGAAAAACGACCTCGTGGTCCTTGATGTGGTCCCTGGTTATATGTACGACCAGGAATCGCGCGGCTTTGCCACGGTACTGGAGTGGCTGAACCCGGAGTACACCTCCTCGGTCAGCCTGCAAGCCAGCCTGCAACATGCCGCGCTGGAGCAGGCCTCCGCCGAGGCTCTGCGCGGCACTCCGCGGCCGCGCCGGGTACGCATCGCCGCCGTACAGTACCTGCTGCGCCCCATCGCCAGCTTTGAGGAATTCGCACACCAGGTCGAGTTCTTTGTGCATAGCGCCAAGGACTACCACGCCCACTTCGTGCTCTTCCCGGAATTCTTCACGATGCAACTGCTCAGCTACATCCATGAACCAGCTCCAGCGCTGGCGGTGCGTCGCCTTGCCCGCCTTGCGCCTCAGTACGAGGAACTGTTCATCCGCCTCGCGAAGGAAACCGGCATTTACATCATCGGTGGAACCCATCCAGTCTTTCAGCGCGGCAAGGTCTTTAACGCCGCTCACCTGTTCACTCCCAACGGCCAGGTCTTTCGCCAGAAAAAAGTCCATCTCACACCCACTGAAAGCGGACCTTACCAACTGAGCCGAGGCCATGGCCTCTACCTTTACCACACCGACTTCGGCAACATCGCCATTCAGGTCTGCTACGACGTCGAGTTCCCCGAAGTTTCGCGGGTGATGGCCGAAGCTGGCGCGGAAATCCTCTTTGTCCCCTCCTGCACCGACGGCCGCGAGGGCTTTTGCCGCGTTCGCTATTGCGCTCAGGCACGCGCCATCGAGAACCAAATCTACGTTGCCATGACCGGAACTGTGGGCAATCTGCCGTTGGTTCCCTACATGAACACCAACTACGGCCAGGCGGCGATTCTCACGCCTTCTGACTACTTCTTCGCCCGCGACGGCATTGCAGCCGAGGGCACCATCAATCAGGAGCAGTTGGTGGTGGCCGATGTGGACCTTGATCTGCTCGACGAACAACGCGTCAACGGCAGCGTCATTCCCCTGCAGGACTTAATCAAGGACGCCTACGACAACGTTGTCCACTATTCCGATTACAAGGGCCAAAAGCCTGAGGTTTTCGGCTCGAATGGGCTTGACGATGGCCGTGATCCGCAGCAGAGCGAAGCCAGGACGACCTCACAATTATCTGCGGATTTGGAGGAAGTTTCAGCGGATTGAACCGGCCCTCACCACTGCGCCCAATCGCCGAAACCGAGAACCCAAACGGCCAGCAGAAGATTGCTGATGGCGTGCGCGAGGACAGCGTCGCCGATGCGTCCACGCCAGCGAAGCGCAAAGGCATACGCGAGGCCGGCCAAGATGCCCACCAGCCACTGCTGGCCGTGCATGAGGCCAAAGGCAATCGAGGAAAGAGCAATGGAAAGCGCCGTCAGGCCTGTAAAAGGAATGCTGTCAAAATCCCGGCTCATGAGCCGCCGCGCCAGATAGCCGCGAAAAGCGAGTTCCTCAGCAACCGGCACAGTGACCACCGCTGCCGCAACACGAAAGGCAATCCAGGTCCAGCGGTCAGCGAGCGGAAGCGCCGCCAGCGCCGGGCCCAGCCGACTGATAGCAAAATGGTGCGACCACAAGGTCGGCGCAATCCACACCAGAAACACAGCCACTCCGGCCAACGGCGCGGCCCAGCCAAAACGCCAGTTGAGCTTCTTCAACTCCGGTCGAAAATACCAGAGGGCAACGGCCGCGGCAACAAAGCGCAGCGGATAAAGCCATTCAAAGTAGCCGGAAGCCGCCTTGGAGACGAAGGATGCTGCCAGAATAGATAGAAACGGCACCATGTAGGCGCGAATCGCCGGAGACTCACCGCGCTCTTCACTTAGCTCGGAAGCAGCGTCTGTTCCGTTATCGATTCCGCAGCCCTGCGCATCAGTGGCCACGCCGGAAACAACGGAGGAAGACTTTCGTAGCCATGGAATTTTCAAGGTAGCCATGGAAAAGAGCAGCGTGATAAGAATGAACGCAATCCAACCAGCCTGGACGTGAAAACCGACCGTGGCTATTTCAGTTCCACCCGCATTCTCGATGAGAACCAGAGCGCAAAGCCGAACGATGTTGAGCAGCCAACTGCAACCCAGCGCGCACGGAATGAGCAGCAACGCCTGCGGGAAGCGGATTTCCTTCCTGAAAAACCAAAGCCAGAAACTGGTGAAAATCAAGACCAGTCCTAGACCTTCAACCCCGGAACATCCACCCGCGATAATAACCAAATAACGCGGAGTCCCAATCATGAAGGTGGCTGGATCGACGATCAAATCCGGAAGAAAATGCCTTAGGACCGCCCCCACCGCATAAAGAGTGGTCCTTTGCATCATGCCACTCTCGACGGTACTGGTGGCTCGCCATAGAGACGTGACAGAGGTTCCCAAAAGCCATCCAGCCACACCGGCCACAGCGGCATAAAGGCTCAAGAAGCCCGTCGAGCGAATAGCCACAATCCAACTTCGAAGCGGAAGACAAGCCAAGATCAACAGCGCCGTTCCCAAAAGGTAGACCGCGCTCTTGATATAACTCGATGGATCAAAGGAAGACCAAAACAGACCACTTTGCGCCGCCAAGAAGTTGATGGCGAGAACTACGGCAATGCATAGCAGGTGGCCAACAAACAAACCAAGGCTGAAAGGAATCTCTTCAAGATGGGTTTTTAGTCTGCGATGGCCAAAGCCAATGAACACAAAGAAAGCAAAGAGAGGAATCTGACCATAGGTATCCGTGACGATCCCAAAGAGCTTCAGATGACCGGGGATTGTGGTCCGGCCCCGGAAACAGTACATATATTCAAATAAAATGATGGCGAACAAAAAACAGAGCCGACCCAAAAGATGGGTCGGCAGGATGGTACTTGACATCGACCAAAAATCGCTCTTCCTGGTCGATGCGTTTTCAGGTTTTGACATCGAATGGATAGCCCGTCTATTTCTTGCGCCGGACACGCAGCACGGCAATAGAGCCTGCAAGCAGCGTGAACGCACTCACCGCCATGCCTGAATCGATTTCGGGGGTGGATTTATATGGGCCACGAAATACAAGCGCATTTGCAGCAACACATGTGCATAAGACCATTCCAACTAAGATTAGTGTGTACTTTAGAAACTTCCTCGCCATGTGCAGATCCTTTCCTGTTATTCAACAAACCTGATCGATATTCTCCAAACTCCGATAGCCAAATCCCGTGCCAGGAAGCGGTCTTGCAGACTTTGTCTGACAATCAGCCAAGCAAATCGGCTCTCTGCGATGATTACTTCAATGTGGTTCCTGCCGTAATGCCTTTCAAGCCTTTACGTTTCCGGTAGTAGAAGAAGATGGCGGCAAAAGAAAGGCCACTACCAAGCAACACAAGGCTGTTCGGCTCAGGCGTTGGCGCATCCCCCATCACATTCTGATACGTCGTGCTATCCGAAGCGGTATAAATCTCGAAGCCCGAGTAGAGACTTGAGTCTGGATTGGCCAAGACGTAGTCATCTGCACCGCTCAGCAAGCCCGCAATGGCAAGCTGCTCTTCCGACGACAAGGCTCCGATTGTATTCGTTAATTCAGTAGCATACTGTGAGTTTGGATCCTCGAACAACTTCCACTCTGCCCAATTCACTTCTGCCGCGGTATAAGAGCCAAGCTGTGAGAAGATATAGGCCGCTTCCTTCTCCGTCGAACTCGAACTGGCTGAAAGCACCTCAGTTGATGCAGTCCAACTCTCACCAGCATAGATTTCCGCATCAAAGTCGATGCACATCAGCGAGACCTTGGTTGTCGTGCTGCCGTTGGTGACGGTGAAATTGTAAGGATAAATGTAAGATGCTCCGTCGCCAGACCCAGAATGGGCCGCTGAGAAACTCGTCATCGTCAGGGTCACAGAATCCGCGTAAGCGCTCAACGGGTTCAACAACGACAGGGCACAAAAAGCAACGACGGACAGAACTGTGCAAACTCCGAATTTTCTCATCATTCACCCTTTCATGGCCGCCATCAGTCAGCAAAACAGCCACGTATGCCCTGAGCCAGGTGTGCTCTGTTTGAGCACACAAATCAGGAACTCAACAATTACCTTTGTCGTGAAGCGATACATGAAACATAACAAACTTTTTCTGAATAAACAAATGATTATTAGTAATGTATTAGGATCTTTTTACGTTACATATCTGGTTACCATGGTAATCAGATGCCCCAAAAAGTGTCTGCGGCCACGAATTATGCAAATGATTCCGCAACCAGCTTTCTTTGATTGATCCTGCCGTCAAACCATCTACATACCCCATCCTTTTCACGATCAAGCTGCGAAAAGGATGGGAGATGGCGCCTGAATTCGAGAACGAAGTTGATCGTTCCGGTTCACGGATGACGGTCGACTACGCCTGACGACCTGAGCGCTCAACCGACCGCCGGGCGGAGATCGACCTTTCTAGTAACAATAACCAGCTTGGCCGGTGTCAGCGCTGGTCCGTCCGAGCCTTTTTTGGCCGCCTCGATGGAAATCTCGCCCGCGCTCTTGGTCGACTGCACGATGACCTGAGCCAGTCCGTTGAAGAGAGACCGCTTCGATCCCTTGTCACTCTCCTGACAGTTGGGATCGCCGTTGCCGACGCCGATCAGTGCACCAACGCCGGAGACCTTGAAGTCGATGAGGTTCGAGGCTGTCGGCACCGGACGGCCCTGTTTGTCGAGAGCCTCAACCTTCAGAATGGCCACATCCTCGCCGTCGGCGTTGATCTCAGTCCGATCTGCGGTAAGGCGAATGGCCACGGCCGGGCCGGTGGTTTCGCGCTTTTCGGTGAGCACTACCTTGCCAGCTTTTGAGCCACGCGCTTCAATGACGCCCGGCTCGTAGCGGACCTTCCACTCGATATGCCCCAGGCGCGGAACCTTCTGGCTGCCCTGGCTCTTACCATTCACGAACAGCTCGACCTCATCCTGGTTCGAGTAGACCCAGACGGGGATTTCGTCGCCTTCCCTGCCCTCGAAATTCCAGTGGGGAAACAGGTGCAGGACCGGCTCCTCCCCCCACCATGCCTTGTAATAAAAGAAGGTGTCCTTGGGAAAGCCGCACGTATCGACGATGCCAAACTGGGAGCTGATGGAGGGCCAACCGTAAGGCGTGGGCTCGCCTCGATAATCAAAGCCCGTCCAGGCAAAGCCGCCTGCCTCCCATTCGCGTGTCCCGTAGAACTTCCACCACTCCTCGGCTTGCTCTCCCCAGCCAGGGTTGGTCGTGTCATAGGCGTTGATCGTATTGCGCAGCGGGTCGGTCGAGTACACCCCGCGCGTCGAAACCGCGCTGGCCGTTTCCGAGCCGTAAAGGGGAAGCTTGGGATGTTGCTTGTGGAAGTTGTCGGGGTACTTCAGGTTGTAGTTGAAACCGATGATATCAAAGGCTTCGGAAACGCCTTTTTTGTTGTCACCGTTTACCGCCGCGGAGACTACGCGCGTGGGATCCAGTTCGTGGCAACGCCGCACCATGGTGGCTGCGATCTTCGCGCCCTGCTCTGCCTCAGCGTCTTGCAGCACCCACTCCTCGTTGCCGACCGACCAGAGAATAATGGACGGCGAGTTGCGATAGCGCTTGACCATGACCTCGAGCTGCGCCAAGCCCTCGGGGCTGGAACTCATCTGGCGCGTTTCGCACATCATCATCATGCCCATGCGGTCACAGGCCTCGACCCACTCTGGGGTAGGCATATTGTGCGAGGTGCGCACGGCATTCCCGCCCATTTCCTTCACCACGCCAAGCCGAAACCACTGCAAACGATCGGGCACTGCCGCTCCAACACCGGCGTGATCCTGATGGTTACAGGTGCCCTGAATCTTCAGCGGCTTGCCATTGAGGGAGAAGCCCTTGTCCGCGTCAAAAACCGCTGTACGCACGCCGAAACTGATGCGCTCGGCGTCGCGCGGTTTGCCGCCGGCCTCGACGGTCACGATAGCAGAGTAGAGATTGGGTGCATCGACCGACCACAGCGCCGGATGGACCAGCTTGGCGGTAGCGGTGAAGCTCGCCGAACCATCCTCGGTAATGGACTGCGGAGCGGCCTCGGCAGTCGCCACGGTCGAGCCTGCGGCATCCAGAATCAGCCATTTCACACGGGCACTCTCTGACTGGGTTCCTTCATTCTGAACAACGGTGGCAAGCGAAAGAAGAGCGGAGCTTCCGCTCAACGCGGAGCGCACGGTGCTCTCCCACTGACCTAGGTGAAGCGCATCGCTCTTGGTCAGCCAGGCATGGCGGTAGAGGCCAGCACCCTCGTAGAACCAGCCGTCGCCGAAGCTGGCGTCGACGCGGAGCACAATGTAATTCTTCGCGCCGTAGCTGAGAAAGTCCGTCAGGTCAAAGCGGAAGGGCGCGTAGCCGTTGTCGTTGCGGCCGACAAAACAGCCGTTCACAAAGACGAGTACGCTGCGGAAAGCGCCATCGAACTCAACGGAAATGCGGCGGCCCTGGTCGCTGGAGGGAATTTCGAACTCGCGGCGATACCAGCCCACGCTGGTCTCCGGATAGCGTCGGCCAAGGGGCTTGTATCCGTGGGAATTCTGCTCTTCATCGCGCACAAAGGGCAACTCAACCGCCCAATCGTGGGGCAGATTGAGCGTGCGCCACTTGGAATCGTCAAATTTGGCTTTGGAAAAGGCGAAATCGCCGGTCTTGGCGAAGTCTCCCTGGCCCGTGCCGAAACCGAGATCGCGGGCCGGGTCCGTGCCATGGCCAAACTGGAACTTCCAGTCGAAATCGAAGAGAAGCTGCTCACGAGGCGCGACGGCGGCCAGCGCTTCGGCCGAAGCCGCGCCGGGATACTTCGCCAAGAGCGAGGCTGTACGTCCCCAGGCTGAATGAGCCACAAGCGATGAAGCAGAAAGGACCAGTCCAGAACAAAGCAAGTCGCGGCGGGAGATGCGAGACATAATGATTTTCCTCTTTGGATCAAGTATCGCTGTCGAGGGCGGCAAGGTCCTGAACGGCAAGCAAAACGGAACTATAAATCAAGCGGCACAGGGATGTAAACGGTTTCATGGATTTGTCCGTATCCGCTCTTCCAACAATGATCACGGCCTCGGCATATTCGCTCAAGATTTCGCGCATCTATTTTGGATAAAAGCACCCACAACAGCGCCTTCTCGATCAAAAAGAAAGGCATGAGCGACTCCTGATCAAGGGAGGCTCATGCCTTTTGGCATTTGCAGAACATTGTGTTTCAGCCCACTTGGCTGAAACGAATAGTTAAGACTCAGTTGGCCGTTCGCTCCAAGACTTTCGATCGGCAAGATCACTTTATCGCAATTTGAATGCGGCCGTTGAAGCATAGGGGCTTTGCATCTCTGAAGGCTGGACATCGACCTCCAGAAATACAAAGTATGCAGAGGAAGCGCATGCTTCGTGGACTCTTTCATGAACCGTCTCGACAGCGACAACTTCTGGATTTCATCGAGCACAAAACTGCGACTTGCAGAGGCTCCTCAAGCGGTGATCGCTCCCACGCTCACGCGGCTCAGGCGTTCTCGCCTTCTCCAGATGGATGCACCTACGAAACCAGCCAATCCTGTTCCTAGGAGTAGGAAACTCGATGGCTCTGGAACAGAAGGTGTCGCAGGAGTAGGATCGATCCCCTCTGAAGTGATGCCAGCAGATTTTCCTGTGATGGCATCAACATACAGCGCCTTAATAGAAATCGCATCATCCCCCGTAAGGAGATCGGAGGCTGAAGCAAGTGTAAGTTGCCACTCGAAGTGATAGACATCGCCACTTCTACCGATCGCCAAACCAGAACCGGCACCAGTGTACGAGTTGCAGAAGTATCCTCCGCCTACACCGGAACAGCCACTCGAATTCAGGCCACCATTTTCAGTTATGCCATAACTATATGGTGAGGATAGCAGTGTCACATCAGTTATCGCCGATCTCTGCGAAACGAGTTTTATGGACACAGCATTCAGAAAATCTTTCGTACTACTGAGGGTGGATCCTGTCGTATCGACGGTCAGGAAAACATCAAATACTCCGGGGGTATTGGTGGTGGCATCGGTTAGCGTATAGCTCGACCCGAAACAACTTGAGCAACCCGTTCCGGGCCCGATAGTATCCGCCTTCGCCACTCCATAGACTACCAACCCGAACAGGCATACACCGAAGAGATATAACATTCTGTTTAGCATAACCTTGTTCCTTTCAGGGCAGGCTTTTTTCAAATCAGAGCAGCAAGAGAATTTTTCAGAAGCTCAAGGGTATCGCCTTGCCCGTATGCCGTATTGGATGCTTGTTATTGTTTGTAGGTCGCTATTCTGTAAGAATCAGGCTGTTTTTATGCAAAAACTCTCGTATATCTTCAGCAGGTTACCGGCGCGGACTTACCCCGGTAATCTTGTGCCTCACGAAGAGAGATACATTGTACGATTTAAGCAGTATTTTAGGTTACCTATTCACGTTACCTATTCCACGCCGAAAGCAATACGAACAAGACTTCAAGAGGCTTGCAGATCCCATCCCGGGTAGAAGCTGGCTCAGCCCTGGATTGCCGCTTCAATCTCAACGCGCACCGCATCGGGCACGGGGTGCATGGCGCCGGGCTGAGAAGCCACCCATGCGCCCCATCGGTTCCCTGCCTCATTCAGCGTGGCAAGGCCGGCGCCACGCAGCATGTAGTAAGTCATGGCCGCAGTAAACGCATCTCCCGCGCCGATGGTATCTGCCACCTTGACGGGGATTCCAGGACGCAGATGCCACTCATCACGCGTAACCAGTAAACTGCCCTGAGCGCCACGGGTCACGGCCACCATCTGCAGCGAGGAAAACGCATCAAGAAGCCGCTCGGCGATACGCCGCAATGGTCCTGGCGCAGAGACGCCGACCATCTGCCTTTCCGGCAGCATCGGTAGGCCCAGAAGCGCCAATACCTGCGGAGCCTCAGCGTCATTCATTTTCACCACAGTGGCCAATTCCAAAGATTTCTGGATCACTTCGCCGGAATAGAACGGCGGGCGCAGATTCACATCGAAGACGCGCACGCACGACGCCGGAGTTTGCGCCACCAGCGTCTGAATGGTCTGCCGTGACGCAAGCGAGCGTTGCGCCAAAGAACCAAAGCAGATGGCATTGGCCCGCTCCGCCAGTTGCAGCCACTTGCGGGTCAACTCCAGGAAATCCCATGCAGCCGACTGATGAATCGTGTAGTGCGGCTCATGACCTTCAAAGGCGACTGTCACCCGGCCCGTTTCATGCGCCGGGTCCACCTCAAGGAAGCTGATGTCCGCCGGCAGCGGGTCCAGGCATTCGACGGCTCTGCGACCCAGTTCGTCGCGTCCGATGCGACTCAGAATGACGGCGTGACTGCCCAGAGAACCGGCAATCACCGCGAAGTTGGCTGGCGCGCCACCCAGTGCCCCAACGGGCGAAGTTTTGCCGGCCACGGGCTCTGCCAGGCGCGGTGTCTCCGGTAAGAGATCCCATAGCAGTTCGCCGATTCCTAGAATCAGATGCTGTTCCTTCAAGGCCATGTCTCAGAAACATCCTTCTCATCAGAATACTTCTGAAGAGGTGCGGAAAAAGGCAAAATTCTTGGGGGGAGGAAAAACATTTCTCCGGGCCTAAAGGCCTTGTTGATCTTGCGGCACATGCGGCACGACTGAAGTCGTGCCCTGACACAAGGCATGGCCCCACTGGATTTTTTCCGCTGCCTGCAAGACCCGTAGCCTTCAAAACGCAGGCTTATTCAAAGTTTTCTTCGATGTTCAGGACAAAAGGCAACCTACGCGATGAAAAACGGACTTATGAATTCGCCATTCTGTAACTTCGCATTGACTGCGCTGTAACTCGCCCGCAATAGCTTGAAGATATTGCCACTTTATCACGCAAGTTATATTTCGGCAGTTCACACCGCACTTCTCTAGCTTTCTTGGCCATTCAAACGATTCAAATTCGGAGGCTTTGATTCATGCAATTCCAAACAGATCCATTTTGGCAGCAGATTTCACGCAGGCTCTTCGTCCTTTCCTGCGTGCTGCTGGCGCTTGTCTTGCCCTGCCCACGCGGCTGGACCCAAGCCACGCAGGGCGCGATTCTCGGCGTTGTCAAGGATACGACGGGCGCGGTTGTTTCCAACGCAACCATCACCCTGATCAACACCGATGAGGGCGCCGTGCGCACCATCAAGACCGATGACGTGGGCGATTATCGCTTTGTCGATGTCAAGGCGGGCCGCTACTCGATTGACGTTTCCGCTCCCGACTTCCAAAAATGGTCGGCAACGGACGTCATACTGAGCGTTCGCCAGAATCTTCGCCTCGACATTCGGCTCGATATTGGTCGGGTGAGGCAGGATGTGCAGGTCACCGGCGACGCAGTCAGCGCCATCGAGACTGACACGCCCACTGTCAGCGGCACATTTACGGCTGACGACGCCACCAATCTTCCCGTCAACACCCGTGCCAGCTTCAGCGGCACCAGCGCGGCCAGCATTTTCGGCACATTGCCCGGCGTACAGGACGACGCCTCTGGCATTTCGCTGCAAGGCGCGCTGCCCTATCAGGTCGATGTGACCATCGACGGCGTTACCGCCAAAAGCAACGGCGGCGGCAGCTTCTTGCATGATGTCTTCCCGTCGACCGAATCCATTGCCGAAATCCGCGCCGATGGCGTGCTGACCAATGCCGAATATGGCGACCCAGGACAGATCGTCGTCACCACCAAGGGCGGCAGCAACACGCTGCACGGCTCCGGCTTCTGGTACTACCAGAACTCGGCCTTCGACGCCATTGCGTACACCCACCCCACCACGCTGACCAAGCCCAGCCTCACCGGCAACACCTTCGGCGGCAGCATTGGCGGTCCGGTTGTCATTCCCAACTTCTACAACGGCCACAACAAGAGCTTTTTCTATGGCGGCTATGAGGGCTGGCGGCATCCGGCGCAAGTCACCTTGAACGGAAAAGTTCCCAGCACGCTGATGAAGCAGGGCGACTTTTCCAAGTACACATCAAGCACCTTCACCGGCCTGACCAATCCAGCGACCGGCGCCAGTTGGGGCACAGCGATTCCCTCCACCCAGACATTGAGCACGATTGCCTTGAACACCCTCAAGGCGTTCTATCCCGATCCGACTCCGGCTTTGGGCGATGTAACGGCCTACACCGACAATAGCACCGCCAACTGGCAGAAGAATGTGAGCGCGGACGCCCACTCCGACCAATTTGATGTGCGTGGCGACCAATACTTCGGCTCCAACCAGAAGTTCCTGCTGTGGGGACGCTTCACCTGGAAGGACTTTCCCACAAGCACGACGGAGATGCTGAATGTTCCGTCGCAGACAAACAGCAATGCCAGTCGCGTCTTGAAGATTGACACCAACTGGACGATCAGCCCCAACCTGATCAACGAAGGCGGTTTCGGCCTGACCTATTCCAACTCCGCCTACAGCAATTCCTTCGACGGAACCGCATGGACCAACGCACAGAGCTTTGAAGGCCTGCAGCACCTGTTTTACAACGGCCTACCGGAGATGGACTTCAACCACATCTCCAGCCTGACCGCCGACCGCATGAGCGGCACGAACCAGTCGAAGACGTTTGACTATAGCGACGTGCTGATCTGGACCAAGGGCAAACACACCATCAAGTTCGGCGGCAATGTGCAACGGCTGATTTCGCTGAGCCCACTGGGCTTCAACGGCGCGGACAACTATGGCACCTATCAGTTCAACACCAGCAAGAGCACCGGTATGTTCACGGGCGTGGACTTTGCCGACTTTCTGCTCGGCCTACCCAACAACAGCTTTTATGACGTCGTGCAGCAGGACAACGACGGCATCTCCACACACTACCATGTCTTCGGGCAGGACGAGTGGCATGTTAGCCCGCAACTGACGCTTTCTTACGGCGTCCGTTACGAACTGCACCCCGGCTACTACGACAAGGGCGGCGACACCGGCAACTTCGATCCCAGCGTGGCCGGCTCGGGCCGCGCCATCTATCCCGACGGCAAGCAGTCCTTGCTGGCTCAGCACTTCCTGGCCAGCGCCAACGCCTGCGATCCGGACGGCGTCACCAACACGAACTCAGCCACCGTGAATGGCGCGGCTTGCATGCCGGTGGTTTCCAACAGCGCGGCCGGTTATCCGAACGGCCTAAAGAAGTATCCGCACCTGCGCTTCATGCCCCGCTTCGGCTTTGCCTATCGCCCCTTCGCTAACGACAAGTGGGCAATTCGCGGCGGCGCTGGCATCTATAACATCAACATGCTGGGCAGCGTCTTCTATTCGCTGACCGGAACCTTGCAGGCAGATACCCAACAGTACACCAACACTTATGACAAGAACACCCACGCCATCGGCTATAAGTGGCCGCAGATCTACGCGGGCAACGCAGCAACGGCCTCGTATGGCACGGACTACTTTGGCACAGCCAACAGCACAAACTGGAAGGATCCCTACACCGAGCAGTGGTCGCTGAGCGTGGATCACGACTTCGGTTCCGGCTACTCAGCGCGCGTCTCCTATATCGGTTCGGAAACTCACCAACTGACTTGGGCGCCGGACGAAAACACGTTGCCATACTCTTCCACCGTCTCAGCCTTTAACGCGCCGATCAGTTCGCGGTTGTTCCCCAACTGGGGACGCATCAACACCCGCGACACCGGCGCCAACGAAAGCTATAACTCGCTTCAGTTGGATGCCAGCCACCGCTTGCAGCACGGGTTGGAATACCACTCCAGCTTTACCTGGGCCAAGGCTTTGGCCGATAACCAGGGACCGAACAGCACTAGCTTCGGAAGTGAAGCGGGCGGCGGACGCGCCACCTCGATCCTCAACCGTCACGTGGATTTCGGCAACGTCTACGGCACCCGCCGGCTGCGCTGGAACACGACGGCTCTGTTTGACCTGCCCTTCGGGCGCGGCAAGCAGTTTGGCTCTTCGATTCCGCGCGCGGCCGATCTGCTGGTAGGCGGATGGCGTCTGTCCTCCATACTCACCCTGCAAACCGGCCCCTACGAAACGCCATACTTCCCCGCCGGGCAAGGCGATCCATCGGGCACCGGTTCGGGCCTGAATGGCGCCTATGGCAACGGAACCGGCAGCTTCGACACCGGCCGCCGTGCACAGCACTCCGACCGGGTCGCGGGCATCAGCCTGAATCCTGCCGGAAAGAACCGCTTGAAGTGGGTCAACGCGAACGCGTTCACCTGCCCCGGCGACTCCACCTGGACGGTGGGCAATGCCTGCGGCACCGGCGCCGGATATACGCCGTCGCTGGTTGGAGGCCAGGTCGTCTACACAGCAAACAGCACACACCCGTTGCCCATCGGCCGCTTCGGCAACAGCCAGGTTGGTTCCGTCGAAGGCCCTGGGCTGGTCAATCTTTCGGCTGGCCTCAACAAGACCTTCACCATCACAGAACGTTTCAAGGTCAAGGCGGAAGGCACCTTCACCAACGTCCTCAACCACACCAACCTGAGCGATCCCAATATGGATCTCAGTGACTCCAACTTCGGACAAGTCACCAGTTCCATCAGCTCCGACTTTGGCGGCGCGCGTACCGGTCAGATTTCTCTCCGCGCTGAATTTTAATTCAAGTTGCCTGTTCTTCTTTGGCGGAGTAAGTCCCAGACTTACTCCGCCATTTTTATGCGACCAAATCGCTTGATGACCATCCGATGGGCCGAACGGCTCGAAGCGGAGTTACACGGACTTGCCCATTTCATAGGCCTGTTTCATGGCAGGACTTGTAAGAATGTCGCCAATCTCCCAAGCGCCTGTGCCATAAACGATGTCCTTTTCTTTTGCCCCAGGCAGGCAGGAAGTAAATGCACGAAAACCCTCGATAGTCGGCTTCAAGGCAGACTTATTGCCGTCCGCAGCGGCCACGATGAAATAGAACTCCTTGTTGGTGATCTTCGTGTACCGCGCGACGCAGCGGTCAATCACGGTCTTCATCTGGGCACACATCGTGTAGAAATAGACCGGCGTTGCCAGGACAATAACATCCGCAGCAATCATGCTGTCGAGAATCTGCGTCATATCGTCTTTCTGCGCGCATCGCCCATTGCCCTTGCAGGCATAACACCCCGTGCAGTAGTTTACTTTCTTCTCGGCCAGCACCACTTTCTCGACATGATGCTTTGCCTGACCGCGCCTTCCATGAAGCGGTCGCATAGAGCGTTTGAATTGCCTTTTTTCCTGGGACTCGATGAAAGAATCAGTACTTTCTTGCTCATTGAACTTTCTCCAATAGGATCAACGAATAGGCCTGAACGCCTTCAATTGATTGACTTACTGGCGTCCGGCGGACCGGTTTTCCTGCCGCGCCGGATGCCATTTTTCTCAAAGCGTAATCAGTTTGTAACGGTCATTGCCCATGTGCAACGCCTTCATATATTCAAGCTGATGCAGTCCGCTGCGCGTCTCAATGCGTTCCACCATGTCGTGCCGTTGCTGTTCGGGCTGCGCATAGAGCAGGTCGATGGAAGCCTTGTCGATGGCCAGGATATCCCGCGAACCGAGAATGCCTATATCGTTGCAGGTTGGTTTAACGCCATGCGCATCGCAATCGCAGTCCACGGAAATATTCTTCAGCACGTTGATGTATGTGATGTGCGAGCCAAAATGCGAGGTGGTTGCTTTGCCCGATTCGACCATACGCTCCAGGAAGAGCGGCCCCTTCGGCCACCCCTCGCCGTGAATCTGCTGCTTGCCCACCTGTCCGGACGCACAACCGATGCCGATGTTCTTGAGCGATCCGCCGAAGCCGCCCATGGTGTGCCCCTTGAAGTGTGTGTAGACAAACAGAGAATCGTAGTTCAACAGATTCTTGCCTACAGCAATCTCCGTAAGATGGTCTCCGGGCGTGTGAGGATGCGTGGGAGACGAGGGAGCATCAAGATACTCGCGCATGCCGGGAACGGGAAGCATGGCATCGCCGTCGGCGTCCATGATGTCGACCGGACAAAAATTGAATCCGTTCGTTTTCAACGTCTCCCGATGCGTTGACGTGTGTTGCCTTGGGCTGGGATAGAGTACATTGCATTCCACGATGGTGCTGTTCGGAATATGCGGCTGCAATCCCCGAATCATCTCAATCGGCAGCAGGTTCGGCCCGTGCGGCTCGCCCGTGTGCAGCTTGATGCCGATTTTTCCCGTCATTTCTTCATTGATTTTGGAGTAGATTTTCAGCAATCCATTGACGCTGATATCCCTGGAAAAAAACACTTGCGATTGATTCTGCGCGGTCGCGGCACTGGCGATACTGTTCAAATCGCAGACGGCTAGACCACCCAGAGCAATCGCGCCATCTTTCAGAAAGGTGCGACGCGGTATTTGCTTCTCCATCTTTTTCTCCCTTCAGTACGATACGGATT